>ERZ857629.199-NODE-199-length-91293-cov-8.497567_pt1 | contig 91293 bp, 72 predicted proteins | sample MGYA00519700_ERZ857629 | MGnify/ENA primary metagenome ERZ857629 (study PRJEB31778, sample SAMEA3449351) | human gut metagenome | biome: human gut; feature: human-associated habitat; material: faeces | place: United Kingdom | collected 2010/2012 ... | reverse complement strand
ACGCCGGCCTCGACGATCTTCTTCGCATCGTCAAGCGTGACCTCGTTCTGCGTCGCGCAGGGCATGACCACGTCCACCTTGCGGCCCCACGGCTTCTGACCCGCGAAGAATTCTGCGCCGAACTTGTCCGCGTAGTCCTGCACGCGGTCTCTGCGGCTGTCGCGCATCTCCAGCAGATACGCGATCTTCTCCGGCGTCGATACGCCGTCCGGATCGTACACATAGCCGTCCGGACCGGAGATCGTCACGACCTTGCCGCCCAGCTCGGTGATCTTTGTGACCGCGCCCCAGCATACGTTGCCAAAGCCGGACAGCGCAAAGGTCTTGCCCGCGTAGCTGTCGTTTTCGTGTTTGAAGACCTCGTTCACATAGTAGGCCGCGCCGAAGCCCGTTGCTTCCGGACGGATGCGGCTGCCGCCGTAGGAAAAGCCCTTGCCGGTCAAAACGCCGTTTTCGTAGGCGTTCCTGATGCGCTTGTACTGTCCGAACAGATAGCCGATCTCCTTGCCGCCCACGCCGAGGTCGCCTGCGGGAACGTCCACATCGGGGCCGATGTGGCGGTACAGCTCCGTCATGAACGCCTGGCAGAACCGCATGATCTCCGCGTCGCTTCTGCCGCGGGGGTTAAAGTCGCTGCCGCCCTTGCCGCCGCCGATGGGGAGGCTGGTCAGGCTGTTTTTGAACGTCTGCTCAAAGCCCAGGAACTTCATGACCGACAGGTTCACCGACGGATGGAAGCGCAGACCGCCCTTGTACGGCCCGATCGCGCTGTTAAACTGCACGCGGTAGCCGCGGTTGACCTGCGCCTTGCCCGCGTCGTCCGTCCACACCACGCGGAACTCGATCACGCGTTCCGGCTCCACCATGCGCTCCAGCAGCGCCTGCGCCTCGTATTCCGGGTGCTTTTCCACCACCGGCGCCAGCGAGCTCAGCACCTCTTCCACCGTTTGCAGAAACTCTTTCTCGTTCCCGTTCTTCTCCCGCACCTCTTCCAGTACCCGTTCGATGTATGCGTTCATGTTTTTTTGTTCCTCCCGTGACTTGCAAAAGCATAATAAATGAGATCGGCGGCTGTGTTCCGCCGTACGACGTGTTTCCGTGTTCATCATACCCCCGGCGCATAGCCGTGTCAACGAGATAGCAAAAATATATTTTTTCCCACTGATAGATTTTTTGGTTCTTGCCTGTGACGGGCTACATAAGCATGTTGTAGCGAACCAAACGGGAGGACGGAACATGGATATTCAGACAAGCATACCAGGACTGGATCTTTGGATCGGGAATACGACCGCGCAAACGGTGCTCGACAGCGAGATCCCGCTGCCGGAGGGACGGATTGCCGTCTCGGTGCTTTCGGTTTTTGCGGAGCTGCATGTCGAGGAGACGGCCTGCGTGGAGGACGGTGTGCACGCTTCCGGACGGCTGACGCTCCGACTTCTCTGCGGGACGGATGCGGGCGAACCGTTCGGGTTTACGGCGTCGTCCGCCTTTACGCACGAGATGCGGCTTTCGGGCGCGCAGGAGGGGATGCAGGCAACGGTGACGGGACAGCTCATGGAATGCCGCTGCCGTGCGGAAAACGGCAAAGTCCGGCTGTCCGCCGTGCTGGAGCTGAATGCCGCGGTCACGGCGGCCTGCACCGTGCCGCTCGTGACGGGCATTACGGATTGCCCGGGGCTGGAGGTGCAGGCGGGGACGATCGAGCACAGGCGGCGCGTGCTGCTTGCGGAGCATACGGTGCGCGTATATGAGGAGATCGCCGCGCCGAATGCCGCGAAAATCTTGCTCTATCGGGGCGCTGCCGAGATCCGTTCGCTGTCCTGTTCCGGCAACAGCGTGTCGGCGGAGGGAAGCCTGTATGTCATGCTGCTGAACGAAAGCGCGGACGGCCAGCTCACGATGCAGAGTGCGATCCTGCCGTTTACGGATGTGTTCGAAGCGGGATACGCGCCGGAAATGTGGGCCGTGGCGGCGGTGCAGCAGCTCTCCGTCGTATCGGCGGACGAGAGCTTCGGTGTTGCGGATGTAGAGGCGCTCGTACAGCTCCGGCTGTACGGCGTGGAACGGACGGAGACGTCCGTATTGCTCGACGCATATGACAAAAGCGCGGCCTTCACCTGCGAACAGACGGCGCTGACGGTCAAGCGCAGCCTCGGCGCGGCCCAGCAGCGGTTTTCGCTTCGCGAGAGCGTGCAGATCCCGCCGCACCTGCCGGAGGCGTATCGACCCATCCTTGCGGCGGCGATCCCCGCGGTCACGGGCACGTTTGAACGCGACGGCAGGCTCGGCGTGGATGCGATGCTGTTCGTCACGGTGCTGTATCAGTGCGACGGCGGAATGCTGCACAGTTTTACGGAGGATATTCCCGTACAGATGCTGTTCGACTGTGAGACGGCGGAGGAGGTGCGCGTGACGCTTGACGTGCTGTCCGTACATGCGGCGGGCGGCGGGCGTATGCCGGAGCTGCAATTCACCGTTATGGCGACGGCGGAGCGCTACGCGGAGGAGCGGATCCTTGCGACGTCGGGCGTCACGCCGGGAGGAACGGAGCCTGCGTATCAGGGCGTGATCGTTTACTGCGCGGACGCGGGGGATACGCTGTTTTCCATCGGCAAGCGGTTTCTCGTGCCGGTACAGCGCATCCTCGAATGGAACGGCGAGCTGAAGGAGCCGCTCGCAGAGGGGCAGACGGTGCTGCTCCTCCGATAGCGCTTTGGGATCGTATGCTCTGCCCGGTTTTGCTGCGCAGGCCGGGCGGGGCATAAAAAACAGCCGGAGGAAAACCCTCCGGCTTCGGTCGGTCCAATCGGGGATCGCTGCGTGACAGGCGTCGGGGCTCAGCCCACGGAGTCCTGCAGCATCTGTGCCGCGTAGGTGCAGACGCAGTCGCGCGCGTTGCTGCCCTTGTCCTTGACCATTCTTGCGTAGCGGCAATACTTGCACTCGGTCGTGTAGAACAGCAGGGACTTGCGATAGGCAAAATGTTCACAGGTGTCTGCCGCTACGGTCATGTCCTCCGCTTTTTTGTTCAAAAGGACCTCGATCACATCTTCACTCTTGGGATTCAGCAGCAGTTCCATCATAGCGGATACCCTTCCTTTCGGTCATACACTCTCTTGCTCTGGTATAGTTATAGCACAATCCATGCCGAAACATCAATATCTTGTGCCATTTGTTAAAATAACCGTAACATTTTGTGGATAACCCCTTTGTTTTTCCGTCGAAATGTCCCCAATGCCGCCAATTTTCCGCGCATTTCGCCACAACATCTTGTGCAGACCGTCCGGAGAGAAACGCTAAATGGCGGGCGGCTTTTCCGGCTTTCGGCGGAAAAAACGGGAAGCGGATCGGTGCTTTGCGCAGTCCGGGCGATGCCGGAAGGTCACACCGTGAACTCGCCCTCGTCGCTGTTGATGATCTCAAAGAGTTGTTCTTCCGCGCCGCTCTGGGCGTTGATGTATACCACGAACGCCGCGTCGCCGTATTTGCCGGTGCATTCGTAACACAGAACCTCCGTCACGGGCGTTTTCGGGATGAGCGCGAGCCGCACCGTTTCGATCGTGAGCCGGTCGGACACGGCGTTTCTTGCGTCCTCTTCCGTGAGCGCCGGAATGGGAAGCGCCCGTTCGCGGTGCGAGAAGAAATAGCTGCGCGCATCCAGCCCCACGACCTCGGCGCTCTGCCGCTCGACATACACTTTTACAAGATCGGGGTAAAGCACCACGCCGCCCTGCTCCGCAGCGAAGTTGAACACCGCAATGCCGGCGTAGTACTGCGCATAGGACGAGGTCATGGCGGGATAGCCCTGTGCGGAAAGATAGTCCGCCGCCGCTGCTTTGTACCGTTCGACCTCTGCGTCCTCCGGCTTGCCCTCCGCCGCGCCCTCCGGCGTTTTCATCATGGTGAGCACGCAGCCGCCGCGCTTTGTGATCGAGATCTCGACGCTCCTGCCCGCGGCGTCCGTGCCGGAAAAGTCGTAGGTCTCGATGCTGCCGAGCGTTTCGCCGTCCGGCGTGAGCGACGCGCCGCCAAGGCTTTCCGACGCGCGGGCGAGCGCGGTCTCCGCGTCTACCGTTTCCTCCGGGAGCCCCAAGGGTTCCGCTTTTTCCGTGCTGTCCGAGAACGGACCGTCATAGATGAGCGTCGGATAGTGGGAGAGGTTCGCCTCTTGCGTGCCGCCGTTTTCGCCCTCCGCGGCAAGCGCGCTTTCAAAGTACGTCTCCGATGTCACCGTTTCCGTCGGGAACGCTTCTTCGCTGAGACGGTCTTCGAGCGCGGCCGCGACCCGGACGCTCGCTTCATACAGCGCGTCGAGCTGTTCGCGGTCGTCTGCACCGGGCATACCGCCGTTCAGGATACGGACGGAGAGCGTGTTTGCATAGTCGCCCGCCTGTATGACAAAGCGGTTCAGCGCCATGGTATCCACATGCGATGCGGGAAGGTTTCCGAGATTTGCGGTCGCTTCGCCGGAGAGCCTGCGCACGTCTTGCAGCAGCTGCACATATTGTGCGCTGCTTGCGGCGACCGAGAGCTTTTTCAGCGCGACTTGCAGATCGGTCACATTGTCCGACAGCTCGAAGAACGTATGCCGGTAAATGGACTGCACCTGCTGGGTGAGCCCTTCTGCGCGCGCCGCCTGTTCCGAGCCCCACATGGACACGGCGATGAGCGCGGCGAGCAGGATGAGCGGTACGGCAATGGCCGCGACTTTGCGTAGGAGCGCTTCGTTCTGCATGGTCGTCCGTCCTCCTTTATTTGCAGAATCTGTGCCGCCCGATCACGAGCATGACGGGGCGCTGCCAGATCCATTTATTCGTCGTCTTATCGGGATTATAATAGTACAAACACCCGCCGGTCGGATCGTAGCCGTTCATGGCGTCCTTTGCGGCCTTGATGGCTGTTTCGTTGGGCGACAGGTTGATCTGCCCGTCCGCAACGACGGAAAAGGCGCCCTGCTGATAGATGACGCCTGAAATGCTGTTCGGGAAGCTGCTGCTTTTGACGCGGTTCAGAATGACCGCGCCCACGGCGACCTGCCCTTTATACGGCTCGCCGCGCGCTTCGCCGTAGATGCAGCGGGCGAGCAGATACACGTCGCCGGAGCTGTTCGAGGTCGCGGAGCCGCCGCCGGACGAGCCGCTGTTCGTGAGCGTGAGGCCGAGCGCTTTTGCCGTGGCCTGCCCCACGACGCCGTCCGGATCGAGGCCGTTCTTGGTCTGAAAATAAATGACCGCGCGTTCGGTCTCCGCGCCGAATTTTCCGTCGACGGAGCCGGAGTAATAGCCCCAGTTTTTGAGCTTTTTTTGCAGCGCGATCACGTCGTCGCCGGACGAGCCGCGCCGGAGCGACGCCGCCTCGGACGGGAGTTCTACCGCGCAGAGCACGGCGGTCACGATGAGCAAAAGGACGAGCAAACGCCGGATCGATGGCTTCATGATGCTTTCCTCCAATCTTGGAACCATTTGAGGATCGTGCTTTCAAAGCGAATGCCGTCCGGTCTCGTTTCAACGGTCTCTGCGTCCGATACGATGCACAACGGCGGGAACAGCACGCACCACCAGTTGTGGCCGCCGCCGGCGCCCAGAACAACGCGGAGCGCTTTGTACTCGCCCGCGGGGTAGACTGTGCCGGCATAGCTGCGGTCGGGGAATTCATAGCGGCCGAGCATGAGCTGCGCGCCATAGGAAAAGCCGTTATCGCGGAGCGTCGTTTCCACGGCGGCTTGCAGCTCCTTGCCGTGACGCAGCAGGAAATTCTCCGTTTCCTCTGCGCTGCCGCCCGGCTCGACGCAGGCGAGCACCGCGTCGCGCACTTTGAGCTTTACGGCCTGATCTGCGGCGGTATCGCTGTTTGCAATGACATGCAGACGGAGGATATTTGTGTTTTCATCGCTGCCGGACGCCTGTGCCGGCGTATCGGCGCCGCATCCGAGCGTCAGAAGAAGCGACAGCACGACGATGCATGCCGCACCGCACGCAAGAGAACGCTTTGTTGCATGAATCGGATTCATTTGTTTCACCTCGCCCTGAGTATGAACACGGCGCAGGGGTTTTATACGTCTCCTTTTTATAGGGGAAGGGGTACGATTTCTTTTCTTGTAAATAAAGAAGGGGACGATTTCTTTTCTTGAAGAAAAGAAACAAAAGACACTGCGGGGGAGGTGGATGGGCGGAGGTCAGCCTATTTCCGCGCCTCTCACTTATGGTATAAAAACCGGGCGGTTCGTATGTGAACCGTCCGGTTTGTGTTGCAGGAATGCATAAAACGCTTTGAGAAACGTAAAAATCTGATCCGCAATTGACTTTCTTTTGCTTTCTTTTCTTTCTAGAAAGAAAAGAAGGGGTACGATTTCTTTTCTTGAAGAAAAGAAACAAAAGACGTTGCGGGGGAGGTTTTCTTTTGGAGAAAAGGCGCTTTCCCGCACATCCTGCTCGGAACGAAAAAACGGACGGTTCGCATGTGAACCGCCCGGTTTGTGTTGCAGGGTTGCATAAAACGCTTTGAGAAACGTAAAAATCTGATCCGCAATTGACTTTCTTTTGCTTCCTTTTCTTTCTAGAAAGAAAAGGAAGAGAAAAAAGCTGCTTGCCCGCTCCCGGCGTTCATTATTCTTCCGTGACCGGCGTGATCGCTTCGCCCTCGGCCTCGTCCTCTTCCTCGGAATGCGGCGCGACCGCGATGGAAACGACCTTTGTCCCCTCGTCCACGCGCATGAGCCGTACGCCCTGCGTGTTGCGCCCGATCACGTTGACCTGGCTTACGGGCATCCGCATGATCGTGCCGTCGTCACGGATCAGCATGAGATCCTCGTCGCCCTTCACCATCTTGAGACAGGTCAGATCGCCCGTCTTGTCCGTCAGCATCATGGCGAGCACGCCCTTGCCGCCCCTGCGGTGCATGGGGTACTGCTCCGCCTCGGTGCGCTTGCCCATGCCTTTCTCCGTTACGGTCAGGACGGTCGCGTCAGGAACCACCTTCACCATGTCGACCGCCGTGTCGCCGCCCTCGAGCGTAATGGCGCGTACACCCGTTGCGGTGCGGCCCATGGCGCGCACGTCGCGCTCGTCAAAGCGCACCGCCTTGCCCTTCTTTGTGGCGATGATGAACTCGTCATCTCCGTTTGACAGCTCAACGGACATCAGCTCGTCGCCCTCGCGCAGATTCAGCGCGATGAGACCGCCCTTGCGGATGTTGTCAAACTCGGACATCGGCGTTTTCTTGATCACGCCGTCGCGCGTCGCCATGACAAGGTAGCATTCTTCTTCGAGATGCCACGGCAGCGGAATGGTCGCAGTGACCTTCTCTCCGCCTTGGAGCTGCAGCAGATTCACGATCGGGATGCCCTTTGCGGCACGGCCTGCCTCCGGAATGGCGTAGCACTTGATCTTGTACACGCGTCCCATGTTCGTAAAGAACAGAATGGGCGCGTGCGTGCAGGTCACGAACAGGCTCTCAACAAAGTCTTCCTCGCGGGTCGCCTGCCCCTTTACGCCGCGGCCGCCTCTGTGCTGCGCACGGTAGGTATCCGGCGAAATGCGCTTGATATACCCAAAGTGCGTCATCGTGACCGCCATATCCTCGACCTGGATGATGTCGTCCAAGTCAATGTCGTCGATCATCTGCGTGATCTCCGTGCGGCGCGGGTCCGCGTAGCGCGCCTTGATGTCGAGCGCTTCATCGCGGATAATGCCGAGGAGCTTGTGCTCGTCCGCAAGGATGCTCTCGAGGTATGCCACGCGCTCCTTGAGCTGACGATCCTCTTCGACGATCTTGTCGCGCTCAAGTCCGGTCAGACGCTGCAAGCGCATGTCGAGGATGGCCTGCGACTGCCGCTCGGACAGGCCGAAACGCTCCATGAGGCGATCCTTTGCCTCTTTTGCGTTCGGAGATTTCTTGATGAGCTCCACGACCTCGTCGATGTTGTCGAGCGCGATGAGCAGGCCCTCGAGGATGTGCAGGCGCTCCTTTGCTTTTTCAAGGTCATAGCGCGTGCGGCGCGTGACGACGTCCTTGCGGTGTTCAAGATAATAGAACAGCATATCGCGCAGGCTCAGCACCCGCGGTTCGCCGTCCACGAGCGCAAGCATGATCGCGCCGAAGGTATCCTGCAGCTGCGTGTGCTTGTAGAGCAGGTTCAGAACGACGTTCGCGTTGACGTCCTTCTTCAGCTCGATCACGATGCGCATCCCGTTTCTGCCGGATTCGTCGCGCAGGTCGGAAATGCCCTCGATCTTTTTGTCGCGGTGCAGCTGCGCAATGTTTTCCACAAGGCGCGCTTTGTTCACCTGATAGGGGATCTCCGTGACGACGATGCGGCTGCGGTCCTTTGCATACTGCTCGATCTCCGCTTTCGCGCGCACGACGATCTTGCCGCGGCCCGTGCGGTAGGCGCTCGCAATGCCCATCTTGCCCATGATGATGCCGCCGGTCGGGAAGTCCGGGCCGGGGATGTACTGCATGAGCTCGTCGGAGGTGATGTCCGGATTATCGATCAGCGCGATCAGTCCGTCGATCGTTTCGCCGAGGTTGTGCGGCGGGATGTTCGTCGCCATGCCCACGGCGATACCGCCCGAGCCGTTGACGAGCAGGTTCGGAAAGCGTGCGGGCAGCACGGTCGGCTGCGTGCGCGTCTCATCGAAGTTCGGCACGAAATTGACCGTGTCCTTCTCGATATCGACGAGCATTTCGGTCGCGAGCTTGGAAAGACGCGCCTCCGTGTAACGCATGGCGGCCGCGCCGTCGCCGTCTACGGAACCGAAGTTGCCGTGAGGATCGACGAGCGGGTAGCGCATGTTGAAGGGCTGGGCAAGGCGCACCATCGCGTCATAGACGGAGGAATCGCCGTGCGGGTGATATTTGCCGAGCACGTCGCCGACGGTCAGCGCGCTTTTTCTGTGCGGCTTGTCGGGATCGAGACCCAGTTCGTCCATGTCGAACAGGATGCGACGGTGGACGGGCTTGAGTCCGTCGCGCACATCGGGCAGCGCGCGGTCGATGATGACCGACATGGCATAGGAAATGAAGCTCGTTTTCATCTCCTGCTCGAGGTGCATGGGCTGAATGCGCCCGGCAAGCTCTCGTTCTTCAGGCATTGTATTTGCTCCTTTGCTGCCCCGGACGGCGGGGGAATGCTCCGCCCGCGCCGGAAGCGGTCAAGTGGTGCGCCGGATCAATAGTCCAGATCGGCGACGAGTTTCGAGTTCTGCATGATGAAGTCGCGGCGCGGCTCCACCTTATCGCCCATGAGCAGCGTAAACAGCTCGTCCGCTGCCATGGCGTCGTCCATGGTCACGCGCTTCATGAGGCGCTTTTCCGGATCCATGGTCGTATCCCAGAGCTGCTCCGGATCCATTTCGCCGAGACCTTTGTAGCGCTGGATGTCATAGGGCTGCTCGCGGCCGATCTCGTTCAGAAGATCGGCGAGCTCCTCGTCCGTATACACATACTGCTCGAACTTGCCGCGCTTGACGCGGAAGAGCGGCGGCATGGCGATATACACATAGCCCTGCTCGATGAGCGGGCGCATGTGGCGGAAGAAGAAGGTCAAAAGCAGGATACGGATATGCGCGCCGTCCACGTCCGCATCGGTCATGCAAATGATCTTGTGGTAGCGCAGCTTCGACACGTCGAATTCCGCGTCGAGTCCCGCGCCGAACGATGCGATCATGGCGAGGATCTCGGCGTTGCCCATCATGCGGTCTACACGCGCCTTCTCGACGTTCAAGATCTTTCCGCGCAGCGGCAAAATGGCCTGCGTTTTCGGGTCTCTGCCGGACTTTGCGCTGCCGCCTGCGCTGTCGCCCTCGACGATGAAGATTTCACACTTTTCGGCGTCTTTTTCCGTGCAGTCCCACAGCTTGCCCGGCAGACGGATGTTGTCGGACAGGGCGGTCTTTCTCGCCTTCTCACGGGCTTTCCGCGCCTCCTCCCGCGCGTGGGCTGCGCGGATGCACTTGCCGACGATCTCCCGCGCGACGATGGGGTTCTCGTCAAGATATGTCGTCAGGCTCTCCGTCATGGCGGCGGAGACGACCTTGCGGATGCTTGCGTTGCCGAGCTTCGTCTTGGTCTGACCCTCAAACTGCGGCTCGGTGAGTTTGACGGAGATGATGGCGGTGAGGCCCTCGCGGATATCCTCTCCGGACAGCGCTTCGTCCTTTTCCTTCAGCATTTTGCTGCGCCGCGCATAGTCGTTGATGACGCGGGTCAGCGCAGCCTTGAAGCCGTCGAGGTGCGAACCGCCCTCATGTGTTGCGATGTTGTTCGCGTAGGAGAAGATGCTCTCGCTGTACCCGTCGTTGTACTGCATGGCGACCTCGAGCTCCGCGCTCTCGACGCTGCCGCTCGTATCCTTTGCAGTGAAGTACACCGGCGGCTCATGCAGCACCTGCTTGTTGCGGTTCAGATACTCCACGAACGAGACGATGCCGCCCTCATAGCAGAAGCTCTCGCGAACGGGCTGCTCCTCGGGACGGTCGTCCGTGATGGAAATGCGCACGCCCGCGTTCAAAAACGCCTGCTCGCGGAAACGGTTCGCCAGCATGGTGAAATCGAACTCGACGGCATCGAAGATCTCCTTGTCAGGCAGGAAGGTGATGGTGGTTCCCGTCTCCTCGCCATCGCGCATGTCGCGCTCGACAATGACGTTGCTCGTTTCCGCGCCTCTTGAAAACTCCTGCACATAGACCTTGTGATCGACGCTCGAACGAACCTCGGCGCGAAGATATTCCGAAAGCGCGTTGACGCAGCTTACGCCCACGCCGTGCAGGCCGCCGGAGACCTTATAGCCCCCGCCGCCGAACTTGCCGCCCGCATGGAGCATGGTCAGGGCGACGGTCAGGGCGTTTTTGCCGGTCTTTGCGTGATAGCCGACGGGAATGCCGCGGCCGTTGTCACGCACGGAGATCGATCCGTCCCGCAGGAGCGTGACCTCGATGTGCGTACAGTAGCCCGCGAGCGCTTCGTCGATGGAGTTATCGACGACCTCGCTCACAAGGTGATGCAGGCCGCGCGTATCGGTCGAGCCGATGTACATGCCCGGGCGGCGCCGAACGGCTTCCAGCCCTTCGAGCACCTGGATCTGCGAGGCGTCATAGTGTTGCGTCTGTTGTTCCATTGTCACTCTCTCTTTCTCCGCTTCCGCATCCGGCGAGGGGCCGGGGGAAGCCTTTCCTTTCCGTGGCGGGCGGCAGTCAGCCGCGGTTCGTTTGTTCTGTCAGTCCTCGAGGATCGTCAGGGCCGCGCATTCGCGGATCCAGTCGTGGTGCAGCTCACTCTTCCATCTCCTTTCGAGTGTTGACGAGGAGATGGGGCTTGCATACACATATTCGAGGCCGTGCTCGTTGACGATCAGATAGCATTTCAGCGCGCCTTTGCAGGCACGGAAACGCTTGCGCTGCTTTGCACGCGCGATATAGGCCGCTGTACTCTCCGAAAGCCCCGCTGCGTTCAGGACGCAGACGATGCTGGAAAGCGGGATGCTCACATTGTCTCCGATGTGTAAAAACACGGCTGTGCAGGGCCTCCTTTTTTCTGCGCTTTCGTGCGCGTGGACGGGCGCTCCGCGCCGCCTTCGGCGGCGCTTGCCGCGCGGCAAGCGTGTCTGCCGCGGATGTGTGGGCGTGCGCCGCGCGGCCGCCCCGGAACGGGGCAGGAGCGCCCGGCCTATACCTCGATCACCCGGCCATCCTTGACGCTGTATACCTGCATCCGTTCTGCGCCCGCGGCCGTCAGCTCTTCCAGATGCGTGCAGGTCAGAAATGTTTGACACCCCTGCACCGTTGCGAGCAGCATCTGCTGCCTGCGTCGATCCAGCTCGGAAAAAACGTCGTCGAGCAGCAGCACCGGCGCTTCGCCGCGGAGTTTCTTCACGATCTCGATTTCGGACAGCTTCAGCGAGAGCACGGTCGTGCGCTGCTGCCCCTGCGAGCCGTAAACGCGTACATCCGTCCCGTCGAGCATCATGAGCACGTCGTCGCGGTGCGGCCCCACGGAGGTAAAGCCGCGGTACAGATCGCGCTCCAGATTCTCGGCAAGCCGTTCCCGCATGGCGCGCGCAAGCTGCTCCGCATCCGCGTCCGGCAAATTCGGCTGGTAGGCGAGCAGCAGCGTTTCGCGGTGATCCGAAAGCTGCAGATGCAGATCCGCCGCGATGGCGGAGAGCTCCCGAAGAAATGCAGCCCGCTCTACCGTGATCGCAGCGCCGAGACGCGAAAGCTGCTCGTCCCATGGTTCGATCATGCCGGCATACACCGCGTCGGGGTCCTTCAGCAGCGCGTTCCGTTGCTTGAGCGCGGCGTTGTACCGCTGCAGCGTGTAGTAATATGCGGGCTTGAGCTGTGAGATCTCCATGTCGAGAAAGCGCCTGCGCTCCGCGGGGCCGCCCTTGACAAGAATGAGGTCCTCCGGCGCGAACATGACCACGTTCAGACAGCCGAGAAGCTCGCCCGAACGGGCAAGCGGCGCACCGTCGATCGTGAGACGCTTGCGCTCGTTTGCGATGAGACGGCATTCGATCGTGCGCGTCCCTCCGCGCGTGTCGAGCGTGAGCTTGATGCTGCCAGACTCCGCACCGGAACGGATCAGCTCCGCGTCGCGCATAGTGCGATGGCTCCTGCCGAGCGCGGACAGAAAGATCGATTCCAGCACATTCGTCTTGCCTGCGGCGTTTTCGCCCGTGAGTACGCAGAGGCCCTCGTCCGGTTCCATGGCGAGCGCCGTGTAGTTGCGAAAGTTTCGAAGTTGCAGCGCTTGGATCCGCATTCGGCCGTTCCGTCCTCCAGAGCAGAGATTCACCGATTTATTATACCACATTCGTTATTTGTTGTATATATATTATAGAAAGAAAATGTGTCAGATCCGAGAATTTCCGAGGCGCGCTTGCCCTGCTGCACGTCGTTTGTTAGAATAGAAAAAAAGAGCGATCGGGAGGATGCGTCATGCGTTCGCTTTATGGTTCCGCAACGGCGTTTCTCAAAAAGCACTTGCTGCTTCGGGCGGCGGTTCTTCTGGCTTTGCTGCTGGCTGCGGCGTTTGCGGCAGATCGTTTCTGCACTGCGCGCCCGGATATCGCGGAGATGCTCTCCGAGCAGTTTGAGCAGGCCGTTGAACAGAGCGGGGCGGTCGACGAGGAGGCCGGAACGATCCGGCTGATACCGCTGTTCGTTCAAAATTTTCGCGCCACAGCGCTCATGACGCTGCTGGGCTTTATCCCGTTCCTGTTCATCCCCGTGCTGCCGATCCTGTCAAACGGCGTGTTTCTCGGGGCAACGACCGCGTCCCTGGCAGCGCATGGCGTTTCGGTGTGGCGCATGCTGCTGCTCGGCGTTCTTCCGCACGGTATTTTTGAACTGCCCGCATTGGCGCTGGGCGCGGCGGCGGGCATCTGTATCTGCAACAACCTTGTGCGTTCCATCATGAAGAGCGGCGAAGCCTATCCGGCAAAGGAGCTTGCGCTCGGTATTTTCAAGGTGTATCTCTGTTATATTCTTCCGCTGCTCGTGCTCGCCGCGCTCACCGAGACCTATGTTTCGACTCGGCTCATCCTGTGTGCGCTGTAACGGGCGGGGGACGATTTATATGACATTGGGTTCACCATATCTGTATGCCTCGATGATGGTCTTGACCCGCTGGACACGTTCGGGCGCCGCGGCCACGCGCAGCCGCTCTTGCTCTTCGGCGCTCATGTTGTAGAAGTCCCCGCTATACACAGACCGTTCCCCATCGTCTATCCAGTTCCCGCACACACGGTAAGCCGCGATATAGTCCACCTCATCGATGTAATCCGCCGGGCTTGTGCGGATCGTGGCCGTGATGGACTGCCCGCCGGAGTAGCTCTTGCACTTGACGGTTACGCCCATGATCCCTGCCGCCTTGATGTCTGCCCGAATCGCCGCCAAGAGATCCGCGCCATACAGCGCCTTACGGCTCTTGCTGCCGTACACTGCGCCGCCGCCCATGTATCCATCAGAAACGACGGTCGCGGGCTGTTTCTCCGGGGCGTTCTCAAGAATGGCGGCCACAAGCGCGGATTCGCTCGCATAGCCGTACCAACATTTATTGACCCCGTGCCACCGCATTTTCAGACGCTTTAGCGCAAGTCGCACAGTGTCGGCGGGCTTTTCGTCAAACCGCACTTCCAGACTGCCAAACTCGGCGTTCTTCGTGATCGTGTATTTCATGTTCTCCTCCTTAAATGTCTTGACTTTTCCCGCTGCGTCTGATATAAAGGAAGGGAGGCGGGCACCGCTCCAATCGGGGTTTTCGCGCATTCGTTGCGCAAGCGACTGAATTGCCAGAATTTCATGAATCACGAGAGCGTCTGTTTCATTTTGTTCATGTGAAAACCCTCCGTGTGGTCTTTCATTGGTGCCCGCCTCCTTCATTTAAGGAAGGGGGAAGTTTTCTTTTCTTGAAGAAAAGAAATGAAAGACAGCGCGGGACAGGGGATTGACGGAAGCAAGCACGTTCCCGGTGCATCCTGCCCATGACATAAAAAACGGACGGCCCGCATGGGAACCGCCCGTTTTGTACAATATGCAGGCGAAAACAGCAACGGCAGAGAAAAACAGCTGTTCCGCAACTGATTTTCTTTTGCTTCGATTTTCAAACGATAGGGAAGAAGCGCCCATGGCCTTTCTTGAAGAAAAGAAATGAAAGGCAGCGCGGGACAGGGGATTGACGGAAGCAAGCACGTTCCCGGTGCATCCTGCCCATGACATAAAAAACGGACGGCCCGCATGGGAACCGCCCGTTTTGTGCAATATGCAGGCGAAAACAGCAACAGCAGAGAAAAACAGCTGTTCCGTAACTGATTTTCTTTTGCTTCTTTTCTTCAAAAAAGAAAAGAAGAAGAGAAGAAGAAAAGAAGAAAAGAAAGAAACATCCCGCAACCCACCCTCGCGGATGCGCCGGCGCCATGGTCATGCCGTGTACGCTGTGCGCTGTGCGCCTGTGCCGTGTGCTGAGCCTGCGCTGTGCCGGGATAATCCCGTTTTATGCGGCTCCGTCGCACCCGTCATAGATTGCGGCTCCGCTCTGCCGCCGAGAGCGCCCGCCCGCATCCGCTACGCCAAAGAATGCCTCGCTTTATTGCAGCTCCGCCGTCCAGTTCAAGCCCTGGATGCGGAGATCAAGCTCGCGAAGTTCCTTTGATGTATCGTCGATCGTTATTTGCAGACGCCTAACGTCCACAGCGCTTCGCACGACCACCTCGCTGCGCGTCCCGCGCATGACGGTCGCGGACGCTTCCGCGCAAAAGCGCCGGAGCGTCTGCACATACAGCCGGAGACAATCACGCCGTGCAAGCAGCGCCGTCATGGTCTCGCCTGCGTCCGTGAGAGCCGCGTTCGTCTCGTTGATGCGCCGCATAAGCGTTTCCAACTGGCGGACGAGATCGGACAGTTCCGCCAGGAGCGCGTGCGGATCCTCGGCCGGCGTTTCGCCCTCCTGTACTTTCGCGTTCCTCAGCAGACGGCTCTCGATCTGTTCGATCCGCTTTTGCAGATCCGCGCGGAGAAGCAGAGCTTCTGCAAGCTTCATGATGCATCATCCTTTCCGTTTTCGGTGCCGCGGCGTATCGCGCCGGGATCAATCCCAGTATACTTTATTTTTCCACGCATTGCAAATGCAGCGCAGCATGGCGCATTGCCGAAAAATGTGGTATACTCCTGTATCATTGCCGCCCGTGCGGAAAGAGGAGGATACGATGCGTCTTATCGGCAACATTCTTTGGTTCGTGTTTGCGGGCCTGTGGCTCTGGCTCGGCTGGACGCTCGCGGGGCTGCTCTGGTGCGTCACGATCGTGGGCATCCCGTGGGGGCTGCAATGCTTCAAATTTGCCAAGCTGATGTTCGCGCCCTTCGGGAAGGACGTCGTGTACAGCGGAAGCGTCGGATCCGTGCTGCTGAATGTGCTCTGGATCCTTGTGAGCGGCGTGCCGCTTGCCATCGAAGCGGCGGTGATCGGGCTCGTGCTCTGCATTACGATCGTGGGCATCCCGTGGGGCCTGCAGTGCTTCAAGTATGCGCAGCTTGCGTTTATGCCGTTTGGCGCGCGCATCGTTACGAAACATGTTCTGTGATGTGAAAGAATTGGAAAACCGGGGCGGGTTTTGCAAGTCTCCGCATTCGGTTATGCTATACTGAAAGAAAACGACGTTTTGTATGCAAGACGTTCGGGAAGGAGAACGCGCTATGTCCATCCAATCGCTGCTCTATTTCGCGCTGCTGATCCTCATGGTCGTGAGCCTGTTTGCACAGGGCCGCGTGCAGCGTGTGTTTCAAAAATATGCAAACGAACCCGCCGCTTCCGGAAAGACAGCCGAGTCCGTGGCGTATGAGCTGCTCGCACGCTACGGCGCGGGCAATGTGCGCATCGAGCCGGTATCCGGCGCGCTGACGGATCATTATAACCCAAAGACCGGCGTTGTGGGGCTTTCTCAGGCCGTTTACGGCGAGCGCTCCGTTTCCGCGCTTGCCGTCGCGGCGCATGAGATCGGGCATGTGCTGCAGCATGAGGAAGGATATCTGCCCATTCGCATCCGCAACGCCGTTTTGCCTGCGGCAAGTATCGGATCGAATCTTGCGCCGTGGATCGTGATCCTCGGACTGTTCCTCGGCAGCTACAATCTGTCCATGGTGGGCGTCGTGCTGTTCGGCGCGGTGCTCGTATTCCAACTGGCAACGCTTCCGGCGGAGTTGAACGCTTCCTCGCGTGCACTCCGCATGCTGGAGGACGGCGGCTATGTGGACTACAGCCAGTCCGACGATGCGAAAAAGGTTCTGCGCGCAGCCGCAATGACCTATGTGCTCGCAACGCTCGCTGCGCTCGTCAGCTTTTTGCGCCTGTATTCCATCGCGTCTTCGTCCCGCAGACGGGATTGACCGCTGCTGCGCATAGAGTGCCGGAACGCGGGCATGCTATTCTTCAAGGGCGCCAACGGCCCCAGAATAATGAAGGAGGCATAAACGAGTCTATGGATAGCAAGTTCGGCAAACAGACCATCGGATGCGGCGTTACCAGCTGCCGCTTCAATCAGCAGGGCTGCGAGTGCAGCCTTGAGCGCATCGAGGTTCGCCCCAACTGCGACTGCCACACGGGCGATTGTCACGAGAGCCTTTGCGGTTCGTATTCTTCCAAATAAGGAACACTTCGGAAATAGCGGGAGCGTGAAACGGCGCTTCCGCTTTTTTGTGCCTTTTCTAAATAGGGGGACGTTTTCTTTTCTTGAAGAAAAGAAACAAAAGACGCTGCGGCTGAGGGGGTTGCGTAGAGGTCAGCCGTTTCCCTGCGCCTCCCGCTTACGGCAGGAAAACCGGGCGGCTCGCATAGGAACCGCCCGGTTTGTGTGTTGCACGCGTGCGCAAAACGCTTTGAGAAGCGTATCAAGCGTAATTGGCAATTGACTTTCTTTTGCTTCTTTTCTTTCTAGAAAGAAAAAAAGGGGACGTTTTTTTCTTGAAGAAAAGAAACAAAAGACGCTGCGGCTGAGGGGGTTGCGTAGAGGTCAGCCGTTTCCCTGCGCCTCCCGCTTACGGCAGGAAAACCGGGCGGCTCGCATAGGAACCGCCCGGTTTGTGTGTTGCACGCGTGCGCAAAACGCTTTGAGAAGCGTATCAAGCGTAATTGGCAATTGACTTTCTTTTGCTTCTTTTCTTTCTAGAAAGAAAAGAAGGGGGGAGAAGAGAACCGCCCCTTACATTTCGAGGTTGGCGGCCGTGCGGGGGAAGGGCAGTACGTCGCGGATGTTCTGCATCCCCGTCACATACATGACCATGCGCTCAAACCCCAGGCCGAAGCCCGCATGCTTGACGCCGCCGTACTTGCGCAGGTCAAGGTACCAGCTGTACTGTTCCATATCGAAGCCCAGCTCCTCGCAGCGCGCTTTCAGCACGTCGTAGCGCTCCTCGCGCTGACTGCCGCCGATGATCTCGCCGACCCCGGGAACGAGCAGATCCGCAGCCGCAACGGTCTTGCCGTCGTCGTTCTGGCGCATGTAAAACGCCTTGATCGCCTTCGGATAATCCGTGACGAACACGGGCTTTTGGAAAACCTGCTCCGTGAGATAGCGCTCGTGTTCCGTCTGGAGGTCGTCGCCCCACTTGACCGGATATTTAAAGTCTGCGCCGCTCTTTTCGAGAAGCGCCACGGCCTCGGTGTAGCTGATGCGTACAAAGTCGGAGTTCACAACGTTGTCGAGCCGTGCGAGCAGCCCCTTATCCACGAACTTGTTGAAGAACTCCATCTCGGCAGGGCAGCGCTCGAGCACGGCGTTGATGATGTACTTGACCATGGCCTCCGCGACCTCGAGGTCGCCCGAAAGATCGCAGAACGCCATTTCCGGCTCGATCATCCAGAACTCGGCTGCGTGGCGCGCGGTGAAGCTGTACTCCGCGCGGAACGTCGGCCCAAAGGTGTAGATGTCGCGGAACGCAAGCGCGAACGCCTCGCCGTAGAGCTGTCCGGACACAGTGAGGTTCACGGGCTTTTCAAAGAAGTCCTTCGTGTAGTCCACCTTGCCGTCCTCCGTGCGCGGCGGCTCGCCGACCGGAAGCGTTGTGACCTGGAACATCTCGCCCGCGCCCTCGCAGTCCGAACCGGTCAGGATGGGCGTATGCACATAGACGAAGCCGCGCTGCTGGAAGAACTCGTGGATCGCGGCGGCAACGACGGAGCGCACGCGGAACGTCGCCTGGAACGTGTTCGTGCGCGGACGCAGATACTGGATCGTGCGCAGATACTCGAGCGTATGGCGCTTTTTCTGGAGCGGATAGTCGGCCGGACAGGCGCCCTCCACCACAACGGATTCGGCGCGGATCTCGAAGGGCTGCGGCGCGTCGGGCGTCAAAACGAGCTCGCCCTCGATCGCGACCGTACAACCGGTGGACAGACCATTGCCAAGATTTCGATCGTCGCGCTCATATACAACCTGCACCGGACGGAAGCAGGTGCCGTCGGTAAGCTCGATAAAGCCCATGGTCTTGCCTTCGCGCGCGGTGCGCACCCATCCCGCGACGGATACGTGCCCCGCAAAGGCTTCGGGATCCTTTTGCAGTTGACTGAGTTTCAACATGGCTGGTCTCTCCTATAAAATCAAAAGAAATTTCCATTAGTATACCACACGGCGTGAAATTTTCCACCATCTTTTTGTATGTTTGCCCGCATATATGCGTTTCATACGGCATAGATATAACCATGCAGTGTGTACAGGGTTGGATCACCGTGAAAAACGCAAATGCCGTCATACTCGTAAACGGCGTTCCCGCCGGGGATGCGCCGTGTCTTGTTACGCTGCCGGCCAACGGGACGAGCTATCTTTCAGCTGCGCCGCTGTACGACGCCGCGCGGCATTACGGCGTGACGCGGCGAATGCGCTTTACGGACGGCAGGCCGGAGGGCGGACTGGATAACGTCTCCCTGTTCGACTGGGGAGGGGGCTTGTTCGAGGCGGAGCTCTGGTGCGGCGAGCTGCGCGGGGAGGAGGAGCGCGCGTTTCCTTACACGATCGCGCAGCGCGGCTACGAGGGCATGAACGCGATCCTCTACTATGAAAACGGGCTGTGGCTGTCGCTCGAAAGCAGCCGGCTGCCGCTTGCGGGCTACTGGCTCGGCGCCGCGCGCACGGGCGAGCTTGTTTCTCTCGGACGGCTGCTCGTCGCCGTGGCGCACGGAACGAAGGACACCGCCCGCATCATTGCGCCCGATCGGTCGCAGAAGCTCTTTCTCTCTGCGGACAGCATCCGTGCGGAAGGCGGGCAGCTCATCGTCACGGAACGCCTGCGCACCCAGCGCGGACACGAGCGGCGCACGGTCTACCGCGCGGAGGGGACGGAGCTGCTCACGAGCCGTCCGCAGATCGGATTCTTCTCCCATTCTCCCACGGAGCCGGCGTCGATCCCGCTTGCCTGCTGCGAAGCGGTCCTGCTCGGCGAATACCGCGAAGCGCTTTCGCTCATGGACGATGCGCTTGCAAGGACGCTCGATGAAGCGGCGGTACAGGAATTCTTCGGTGAGTTTGCCGCGGCGCGCCCCTTTCTCACGGACAGCGGCACGGTCGGGCTCGTGCTTGCGCCGGAGGAGGGGATCTTTCCCGTGCGCAGGCTCGACTTCTCCGTTGAGGACGGCAAGATCGCAAACATCACCGAGGCGTAGGCGGAGACCGGCGCAGCTGCGCCATAAAAAAGACCAAAGAACGGAGCTCGCGCCCCGTCCTTTGGTGTTACTATTGCTCCACGGTGGAACAGTGTTCCCGGAATCGCTCTTTGCCGTTACGCTTTCGGGCCTGCGTCGATGATGTGCTGCGGCATGTGGGTGTACTTCTCAAAGTTCTTCACAAAGCGCGCCGCAAGATCTTTCGCCGTCTTTTCGTACTCGGCCTCACCGGCTTCCTGCTTCCACATGGCGCGGGGAGAGAGCACTTCGTCCGGCACGTTCGGGCAGGACTTCGGAACGAGCACGTTGAAGATCGGATCCAGCTCGAACTCGGCCTTTTCCAGCTCGCCCGTCAGCGCTGCGGTCAGCATCGCACGGGTGTACTTCAGGCTCATACGCTTGCCGTCGCCCGCCTTATGGCCGCACCAGCCGGTGTTGACGAGGTAGACGTTTGCTTCATATTTATCAATGCGCTCGCCGAGCATCTCCGCATAGAGCGAGGGACGCAGGGGCATGAACGGCGCGCCGAACAGCGTCGAGAACGTGGTGACGGGTTCCGTGATGCCGCGCTCCGTGCCGGCCAGCTTGGAGGTGTAGCCGGAGACGAAGTGATACATGGCGGCGTTCTTGGACAGCTTGCTGATCGGCGGGATGACGCCGAACGCATCCGCGGTCAGGAACACGACGGTCTTGGGCTGGCCGCCGACACCCGCTTCCACGCAGTTCGGGATGTAGGTGACGGGGTAGCCGACGCGGGTGTTCTCGGTCAGAGAACCGTCGTCGAAGTCGAACTCGCGGGTCTCGTCGTCCATGACGACGTTCTCGACCAGCGCGCCGAACTTGATGGCGTTCCAGATCTGCGGCTCATTCTCCTCGGACAGGTTGATGCACTTTGCATAGCAGCCGCCCTCAAAGTTGAACACGCCCTTGTCGGACCAGCCGTGCTCGTCGTCGCCGATGAGCTTGCGGTTCGGGTCTGCGGACAGCGTGGTCTTGCCCGTGCCGGACAGGCCGAAGAACAGCGCGGAATCGCCGTCGTGGCCGACGTTTGCCGAGCAGTGCATGGGCAGGACGCCGCGCTTGGGCAGCAGATAGTTCATGACGGAGAAAACGGACTTCTTGATCTCGCCTGCATAACGGCTGCCTGCGATGATGACCATCTTCTTCTCAAAGTTGATGATGATGGCGGCTTCGGAATTCACGCCGTCGATCTCAGGTACGCACTTGAAGCCGGGGGCCGCAATGACTGTAAAGCCGGGCACGAAGCTGGCAAGCTGCTCCGCGGTCGGGCGGACGAGCAGCTGATGAATGAACAGGTTCTGGCTCGCAAGCTCGTTCACAACGCGCACGGGCAGATGATAGGTTTCGTCTGCGCCGGCAAAGCCGTCAAAGACGAAGATCTCGCGATCCTGCAAATACGCGGTCATTTTGCCGAGAATGGCGTTGAACTTGTCCTCGGAGATCGGGACGTTGACCTTGCCCCAGTCGATGTCGTCATGGATGGCGGGGGTGTCGACGACAAAACGGTCGTTCGGGGAGCGTCCGGTATATTTGCCGGTTGTGACGACGAGCGCGCCCGTGCTCGAGAGCTTGCCCTCGCCGCGCTGAAGCGCCTTTTCGGTGAGCTGTGCCGGCGTCAGGTTGCGGTAGACCGCCTTCGGTGCGATGATGCCGAGAGATTCCACATACTCCTTAAGTTCGTTCATGTTGTATTTGCTCCTTTCGGTTCAATTACGTTGGCTCCGCTCGCGTGTCACTCGAAGCGAGTCTGGCATCTGCGGGCGTTCGTGCGGCAAAAGCCGGGGCGCGGCGGGTGCAAAACCCGCGGTTCCGCAGCCTGAGGCGGCACTGCGCACAAAAGAAATCTCTTTCCCCCCATTATGAAAATTATTATATCCTTGTTTTCGACAGAATTGCAAGGGATTTTTCGCTTTTCGATCAAAAACTCTGAATAAACAGTTCGGCGCCCGAAACCGTCCGGTTTGCCGCGGCGGATCCGCGCCGTGTTTTGGATAATTTGTGAATTATCGGAAGAAATGCTGTTCGATTCGGCGGTTGTGTGGTAAACTGTACGCTGTTGTAGGATGCGCAAGCCATCCTTTTCCGTGTGCCGCGCGGAAAGCACGGCCGGCCGGCGGATAGCGATGCGCATGTTCAACGGACAGAACCAGGCAGAATTTGGAAGGAGACTCCGAACGTTGAGCAACGAAGCGCACAATCGGAGCGCGCAGGGCACGCGGATACAGCGGCCCGCAGCAAAAACGACACAGAGTACGGCGAGCGGGGGAAGGCCTTCCCCGCAGCGGCAGCAGACAGCCCCGCGGCAGAACGCGGCGGCTGCTTCGCGTACGCCGCAGCAGAACGCAGCACCCTCTCATACACAGCGCGCGGCGCAGCCGTCCCACCCGGCGAACGCGGCTCGCGCCCCGCAGAACGGACAGAACCGTCCCGCACAGGGACAGAATGGAGCTGCGGCAAGACGTCCCGCGGCGGCGCCCCGGCGCAGAGGCGCATCGAACCGCCTGTTTGCGATCGTGCTGCTCGTTCTTTGCGCGGTCGGCCTTGTCCTGTATCTGACAAAGAACGCGGGCGGCGGAACGCCCGCAGAGTCGGCGGGGTCGCACGGCGTCGAGATCTCCGAGGTCATGACGAGCAACAAGGGGACCGTGCCGGACGAAAACGGCGATTTCCCGGACTGGATCGAGCTGCACAATACCACCGGCTCGAAGATCGATATCGGCGGCTTCGGCCTGTCCGACAGCCCGCTCGGCGTCGTCAAGTGGGCGATCCCGGCAGGGACGGAGATCGAGCCGAACGGCTATCTTATCATTTATTGCTCCGGCACATTGGACGGCGGCCCGCTCCATGCGGCGTTCAAGCTTTCCGCAAGCGACGTGCTGACGCTGTCCACCGACGGCGGCGCGGTCATCGAGCAGGTGCAGCTCAAGGCGGTCGCCTCCGGCATGACGCTTGCAAAGGACGCGGGCGGCGCATTCGTCGAGATGAGCCCCAGCCCCGGATACCCGAACACGCCCGAGGGACAGGCAGCCTTTGTCTCCATGCTTTCCGCGGGTGCGGGCGAGGACATCGGCGTGTATCTCAATGAATTCATGGCGTCCAACGCCTCGACGATCGTCGGACCGGACGGCAGCTACTGCGACTGGATCGAGCTGTACAATACCACGGGCAGCACGATCGACCTTTCCGGCTACGGCATTTCGGACTCGTCCGCGCAGCCGCTGAAATACACCCTGCCCGATGGCACGAAGATCGAGCCGAACGGCGTTCTGCTCATATACTGCACGGGACGCGCCGGCACGTCGAACACGGCGATCGAAGCGCCTTTCGGCCTACGCGCCTATCAGGAAGAGGTCGTGTTCTCGACCCCTGCGGGAAAGATCCTTGACAGTTATGCCTATACGCGGCAGGAAACCGACAAGTCCATGATGCGTTCGCCCGACGGCACGGGCGCATGGCAGCAGACCTCGCAGCCGACGCCCGGCTATCCGAACACGGCGAACGGGCTGTCGGCCTTTACCGCGTCGCTCTCGTTCGGAACGCGCGAACTGATCCTCTCCGAGGCGCTCGCCGCGAACACGACGACGCTCCGGCAGGCGGATCTGACCTATCCGGATTGGATCGAGATCTGCAACCAGTCCGGCGAGGCCGTGAATCTTGCGGGCTACGCGCTCTCAAAGAATGCGAAAAACCCGGCAAAATGGGTGTTTCCGGACATTACGATCGGACCGGGCGAATATATCGTGGTGCTGGCGTCGGGCAAGAACGTGACCGACACGCAAAAAAAAAATCTAGAGACGAACTTTTCGATCTCCGCCGAGGGTGACGCGATCTTTCTGTTCGCCCCGGACGGTACGCTGATCGATAAGCTCCTGCTGGGCCGCGCGCACGCGGACGTCTCCTACGGACGCTCGAACGGCCAGCTCATGTATTACGCGTCCCCGACGCCGGGCGCAGCGAACAGCGGCGGCATGCTCGGGTATGCGGATAAACCGGAGTTTTCGACGCCCGCGGGCGTATATACCTCCGCGGAGAGCGTTTCGATCAAGGTGCCGGAGGGCTGCACCGTGCGCTATACGACCGACTGCACGACGCCGACCGAGTCCAGCCCGATCTACAGCAGCCCCATCACGGTTTCGACCAATACGGTCATTCGGGCGCGCGCGTTCCGGCAGGGCTATGAGCCGAGCGATACCGCGACCGCGACCTTCTTCATCCGCAGCGGCTCGCAAACGCTCGAAAGCCATGATACGCCGTTTACGATCATCAGCCTTGTGACCGATCCGGACAATATGTTCGGCACAACGAACGGCATCTATGTTGCGGGCTCGAAATTCGCAGAAAAGGACCCCACGGGCGACGCGGCCTCTTTCACGATCCCGGACGATACGGCGAACGTGAACTGGAAGTACGCGAACTTCAACGCCCAGCACCAGACGAACCCCGATCCGCTCGGACTGAACTGGGAACGCCCCGTTCACATCGAGGTCATCGATACGAACGGCAGCTTTGAATACGGCGACGACGCTATGGTGCGCGTGTTCGGTGCATTCTCGCGCTATAAATCGCAGAAGGGCCTCGCGCTCGTCACGCGCGGCGGCTACGGCGCAAGCGCGCTGAACGACGCCTTTTTCGGGAATCGCACCTATACGAGCTATAAATCGCTGACGCTGCGCCCGTCCGCGATGGACTGCTTCATGTCAAAGATCCGCGACGTGCTGATCCAGGGCCTGCTCGAGGATGCGGGGAGCATCCTTCCCACGCAGGCATACCGCCGCACGATCGTGTATATCAACGGCAAGTACTGGGGAATTTACAACCTGCGGGAAAAGGTGAACAAGTATTTTCTCGCGCAGCACTACAATATCGGCAACCCGGACGCCATCGACGTGCTCGTGGGCAACGGCGTCACGGAGGCGTCGCAGATCTCCGGGACGAACGCCTACCTCGAGTACAAGGAGCTCATCGACTGGGTCGGCTCGCATGACCTGTCGAACCCGGACAACTACGCCTATATCCAGACGAAGATCGACGTGGAGAATTTTGCGGAATACTGCGCGATGGAGATCTTTGTCGGCAACACGGATACGGGCAACATCAAGTTCTGGAAGAGCGCAGCCTACGATAACAAGTGGCGCTGGATCCCCTACGACTTTGACTGGGCGTTCAACCGCAACGACGACAAGAGCGAGGAATCGACTGCAGGCTACCGCCGCGATTTCTTTAAGAAATACTTCCACGAAACGGGACACGGCGTGGGCAAGGGCTTTTCGACGGTGCTTTCACGCGGCCTGCTGAAAAACAGCAATTTCCGCGCGCTGTTCCTCCAGAAGTGCGCTTTCATGTATAATGAGGTGTTCCCGACGGAGAAGATGCTCGCCCGCATCGAAGCGCTTGCTTCGGAAATGCAGTCGGAGATGAATTACGATACGCAGCGCTGGGACGGCTTCTCGATGAAGACCTGGGAGCGCAGCATCGAAAACCTGAAGGATTCGGCAAAGAACGCGCCGGAATACTTCCTGAAATACTGCCAGAGCTACTTCTCGCTGTCCGACAGCGAAATGGTGCAGCTTTTCGGCAAAACGAGCGATAAGTGACGGAGGCGTCATGGAACAGGGAAAACAGCAGACGGCCAAGCCCTACCGGCATGAACTGAAATACGTCATTTCCGAGGGAGAGCACCGCATCCTTTCGAGGAGATTGCAGAGCGCTCTGCCGCCGGATAAGTATGCGGCAAGGAACGGCGGCGAATACTTTATCCGAAGCCTATACTTCGACGACCCCTACGATACGGCGATCGCCGAGAAGGCGGGCGGCATCCAGGTGCGCGACAAGTTCCGCATCCGCATCTACAACCTCAGCGACCGCACGATCAAGCTCGAACGCAAGCACAAGGACGGCGCATACATTCAGAAAAGCTCGCTCACGATCACCCGCGCGGAGTGCGATGCGATTATGAGCGGGCAGTACGGCTTCCTGCTCGAGCGACCGGAGCCGTTTGCCGGGCAGATGTACGGCATCCTGCGCACACGGCAGCTGCGGCCCAAGGTGCTCGTCGATTACACCCGCGAGCCGTATGTCTACCCCATCGAGGATGTGCGCATCACCTTTGACAAGAACATTCGCACGGGGATGCGCAGCACGGAGCTGTTCAATCCGGAAGTGCCGACCTACCCCGTGTCCGAGCTTCGCAATTGTATGATTCTCGAGGTCAAGTTCAATCGGTACCTGCCGACCTATATCCAGTCGCTCGTCCAGCTCGGCGCAAGCCAGCATGTCGCGGCGAGCAAGTATGTGTTCTGCCGCCAGTACGAGTTTTGACCGGCCGCGCCGGCAGTCGCATCACCTGAACCCAATGTTTTTCCGCGTGCGATCGATCGCGCGCCTGCAAAAGTAGAAGGAGGAAACAAGATATGTTTGCAACTTTCCAGCTCAGCGACCTGTTTTCCGGAACGCTGAACCCCCTGCGCGTGGTACTGACGCTGCTCATCGCATTCGGCGTGGGCGGATTCCTGTACCTGATCTATAAAAAGTCCTTTGCGGGCGTCGTCTATTCGCGCTCTTTCAACATCAGCCTCATTCTCCTGACGATGGTTTCGTCGCTCGTGCTGATGCTGATCTCTTCGAACCTGACGCTGTCGCTCGGCATGGTCGGCGCGCTGTCCATTGTGCGTTTCCGCACTGCGATCAAGGACCCGATCGACACCGTGTTCATGTTCTGGGCGGTGGGCGAAGGCCTGGCGCTCGGCGCAGGCTTTGTGGACGTCGGCCTGATCGGCGCGCTGGTCATCGGCGTGATCATGGTGCTGGTCTCGGGCGCAAAGAGCAACGGGACTGCGCCGTATCTGCTGATCCTGCACTATGATGAGCGTGCGTCCCAGCAGATCAAGGCGCTTGTCAAGCAGCTGCCCAAGGCGCGCGTCAAGTCCAAGACCGTTCAGCGCGACGGCATGGAGCTGACGGTCGAGCTGCGCATCCATGAATCCGAGACGGACTTTGTGGACAAGTTCCTCCGCGTCCCCGGCGTGTTCGACGCAACGCTTGTGGCGCATCAGGGCGATCTCATCTCCTGACGCACGATCTGTTTATTCCGGAAAGAACACACGGCCGGCCTGCGCGGCAGTCATTTCCGCGACGACTGACCGAGCAAAAGAGAATCGACTTTGTTTGGAAGAGTCGGTTCTCGTTGTTCTTGCCGCTTTCGTCAACGTGCTGCATAAAACGGACGGTTCACATACGAACCGTCCGTTTTTCGCCCATGATGCAGGAGGTACGGGAAAGCGTCCTCCCCGAAAGGCCGTCTGTCCCGTAATGCCTTGAGTTTCTTTTCTTCAAGAATAGAAAGCGTACCCTTCCTTCGTCTCAAAAAGGGGACGTACCGACCAAGCGGCGTTGCCGCACGGACGCTGTTGTGGTACGATATATAGCGGAATGCAAAGAACGTTATCATCCGCGCCTTGTGCGCGCGGCAACAAGGAGCAATGACCGTATGGAACGGAATTACAGCACCGTTGAGATCACAAAAAAGGGCGAACGCGCCCTGCGCGGCGGACACCCGTGGGTGTTCGAGGGCGAGGTCACGCGCACAGATGCAGACATTGCGGACGGCGCGCTTGTGGATGTGCTTTCCGATAAGCGCAAGTACCTCGGCACGGGCTTTTATAACAGCCACAGCAAGATCCGCGTACGGGTCATCTCGCGCAATCCCAACGACCGCTTTGACGCAGCGTTTTTCGAGCGGCGCCTTCGCTATGCGCTGGACTACCGCCGGCAGATCATGGGCGCGGACTACGGCTGCTGCCGGCTGATCTTCGGCGAGGCGGACATGTTCCCCGGGCTCACGGTGGATCGCTTCTCGGACATTCTCGTGGCGGAGGTGCTCTCGCTCGGCATGGAGCAGCGCAAGGAGATGCTCTTCGATACGCTCGTGCGGCTGCTGCGCGAGGACGGTGAGACGATCCGTGCGCTCTATGAGCGAAACGAGTCCGCTCTGCGAGAGCGCGAGGGACTGGAAAAGGGCAAGGGCTTCTATGCGGGAAGCGGTCTTTCGACCGAGCTTTCCGGACATACGGAGATCACGGAAAACGGCATCCGCTACGACGTGGATTACATCAACGGACAAAAGACGGGGTTTTTCCTCGATCAGAAGTATAACCGGCAGGCGGTCGGCCGCATTGCGCCGGGTCTGCGCGTGCTCGACTGCTTCACGCATACGGGGGCGTTTGCGCTGAACGCAGCAAAGGCGGGCGCGGCGCATGTGACTGCGGTGGATGTTTCCGCAGATGCGATCCGGCTTGCGGAAGCGAACGCGGCACGAAACGATCTTTCTGGTAATATGGACTTTGTCTGTGCGGACGTGTTTGATCTGCTGACCGCGTTGGCGGAGAAGAAGCGGTCCGACTACGATTTTATCGTTCTCGATCCGCCGGCGTTTACAAAGAGCAGCGCCACGGTCAAAAACGCGAGCCGCGGCTACAAAGAAATCAATCTCAAAGCCATGCGCCTTCTGCCGCGCGGAGGGTATCTTGCGACCTGCTCCTGCTCACATTTCATGACGGACGAGTTGTTCCGCACCATGCTGCATGACGCGGCGGCGGACGCAGCCGTGCAGCTTCGGCAGATCGAGGCGCGGCAGCAGTCGCCGGATCATCCGATCCTCTGGAATGTGCCGGAGACGGACTATCTCAAGTTCTATCTGTTCCAGGTGGTGTAAGCGGATGCCGCAGACATACCGCATCCTGCGCTCCGACAGGCGCACCGTTTCTCTCGAACTGACGCCGGAGGGCGAGACGCTCGTGCGTGCGCCGAAGCGTATGTCGGCTCGTGAGATCGAGCGGTTTGTTGAAGCACACGCGGCGTGGCTTTCTGCGCGCCGGGCGCGGCAGGCGGAACGCCGTGCCGCGCAGCCCGCACCGCTGACACGGCAGCAGGTCGAAATGCTCAGGGCGCGGGCAAAGCGTGAGCTTCCGGCGCGCGTCGCCGCTTATGCCGCGGCCATGGGCGTCACGCCTGCCGGGGTCCGCATCACCTCCGCACGGACGCGATTCGGGAGCTGCAATGCAAGGAACAGCCTCTGCTTCTCCTGCTATCTCATGGCGAACGCGCAGCCCGCGATTGATTATGTGATCGTACATGAGCTTGCGCACATTCGGCATAAGAATCACAGCGCCGCCTTTTGGGCGGAGGTTGCGAAGGTGTTCCCGGATTACAGAACGCGGCGGGCGATGCTCTTCATGCCGGCACTCGAAAAGGAGACAATGTAAAAATCTTTTTGCGGATCCTGCAACATTTCGCGCCTTTCCGACGTGTTATACAGAAAGCACACGGAGCGGCGGCCGTTATTCAAAACCGTTTCCGTTTCAAAGGAGGACAGAACCATGAGGCGCTGCCGGAATTGCGGCAAGGAATTGGAATTTGGCGAGGACTACTGCGGCTTTTGCGGCGAGCCCGTTGAGACGCAGACACAGACGCGCAGACAGCGGCGAAGCATCGGCTTTCCCGCGCTCATTGCCGTGCTGTCGCTTCTTGCGACGTTCTGCATCGGCGCGTGCTATCTTCTGCTGACGCGCGGCCCGGATCCCTCCAAGTGGTTTGCGAGCGCGCCCGCGACGGCCTCCCCCGCTGCCGACGCCACGGCAAAGCCGAACGCCGGCGGCATACCGGGCGCGATGCTTCCGGGCGGCTTGCCGGAGTTTTTGCCGGACAGCCTGCATACGCCGGACGGGCAGGACGCTTCCGCCCGCCATGTTTACGCCGACGCTGGGCCTGCCGCTTCCGACGCAGGAAATCCCGACCCAGGCGCCCGTGGTCACGTCCGAGCCAACGGCGACGCCGGTTTCCGCGACGAGCACGCCGAGCATCACGGCGACACCAAAGCCCACGTCAAAGCCGACGACGACGCCGAAGCCGACCGCAAAGCCGACCGCCGCGCCCGCGAAGAAGTCGTTTGATTTCACGGATCAGCAGAAGCAGACGCTGTCCGCACTCATACAGGAGGGGCTTGACCGCCACTACACCGAGGACGAGCTGAAGGAACGCACAAAGGACGAGCTCTCCGTGCTGCGCAACGGCATGTATGCGCTGTCCGGGCTGAAATTCAAAAAGAACAAGGCGTTGAAGGAATTTTTCGAGGATTGCGACTGGTACAGGCCGGACACCTCGGACAGCGAGAAGGCGTATGGCCGCTTCAACGACAACCAGAAAAAGAATGTGGAGGCGATCCTCAAGATCGAGCGTTCGGAGGGCTACCGCAAGGACAACGGCGCGCTGGAAGCGCTCGTGCTGGCCGGAAAGGAGCGGTATTTCAAGGACGAAGAGCTGAAGGGCAGGACGAAGTACGAGCTGTCGATCCTGCGCAACGGCATGTATGCGCTGTCCGGGCTGGAGTTTAAGAAGAACCGGGAGCTCAAGGACTTCTTCAACGGCTGCGACTGGTACAAGCCCGACACCACGGATGCAAACGCGGTGTTCAAGCGCATGAACAAATACCAGACCGCGAACGTCAACAAAATCGTTAAGCTCGAAAAGGAACTGGGATACCGATAAGCCCGAAAAACAAACGGTATCCGAAGCGCTGGTATGCATTGCTTTCGCTGCTTGCGCTGAAGCGTGCAGAACAAAACGGACGGTCCATATGCGAACCGTCCGTTGTTTATTTTCGTGCTATTAGCAGGATGTGCGGGGAAAACGCTGAACTCCGAAAGCCAAGCCGCTCCCGCGGAACAAACGCGTCCGAAAAGGCGTCAGGCACCGAGGTAGGAGCGGATGCCGTTTGCAATACCGCGCGCAGCCTTTGCAATGAATGCTGCATCGTTGAGGTTCTCGTCGTCCGAGCGGTTGGAAAGCTGTCCGAGCACCAGGCCCATCGTCGGTATCTTTGCGCCGGAAAGCACCTCTTTGTTCGTCACGGTGCGAACCGTGTCGTCCGAATCGCGCGTGGGCATGTCCGTCGCTCTCGTATAGCCTGCAAGCACTGCGCCTGCAAGTCTCCGGCTCGCCTCCGCATTACCGGTCCCCTTGCCGACAAAGGCCTCCGCGCCGCGCGTCTTGTTGTTGTCGAGGTCGTTGCAGAACAGGGAGATCGCAAGGTCTGCGCCGCTGTTGTTGATCGTCTTGATGCGCGACTTGGCGCCCACAACCTCGTCGTTGCTTTCGCGCGTCATCACGACCGATGCGCCGAGCCCTGTCAACTCCTCCTGCAATGCCTGCGCAAAGGCCAGATTGATTTTATACTCATAGGTCTTGGATGAAACGCCGCGATGCGTTCCGCCCTTGCTCTTGCCGGCGTCGATCACAATCGTCCTTCCCGCAAGCGGCGCGGGGGTTGCGGTCGGTTCCGGCGTTCCCTCCGCGAGCGTATTCGGATCCGCCGGCATGATCGCGCCCGTAATGGGGTCGGTCGTGGTCGTCAGCATCGCGTCCGGGTCCTCCTCCGGCGCGGGGCTGGTGCGCTGATCCTCGGGAATGGGGGTGATCAGCTCCGGCGTGGACGTGGGCTCGGGCGTCGGCGTAACCTTTGCGGCCTCGATGCGCTGCACCGTGGGAGCGACAACGCCTGCGGCAAGCGCATAAACGCCGCCGCCGACAAGAATGAGCAGCACCGCGCAGAGAATACCGAAGGACATGGGGGTGTTGATACGGAACTTCTTTCTCCTGCTCACGATTTTCTTCACGGGCGGCTCACCTCATCTATATGGATTCGACAGTATTTTATCACGGAAGCGCCGGATTGTCTCAGAAAGTGAAAAAGTTTCACAATTTGTTTTGCAGTTTGCGCTGCAGCGCTCTATACTGTTCAGTAAGAACCGGCTGCGAGGAATGCCGCCGGTGACGCCGTGACTTCAGGGGGACGAATCTATGCCTGCTTTTGCCGAGCCGTTCGATTTTTCCGGCTGCCGCGCCTGCTGCTTTACGGGACACCGTCCGGAGGGGCTCCCGCAGAAGGAAGCCGATACGGCGCTTTTGCGGCTCAAGCTCATCATGACCGTGCAGCAGGCGGCCGCGGCGGGCGCGGACGTGTTTTATGCGGGAGGCGCGCGCGGGTTTGACATGCTCGCTGCGGAGGCCGTACTGTTTCTGCGCGAGCAGGAGCGGCTGCCGCTCAAGCTGAAGCTCGCGCTGCCGAGCCGCAGACAGGCGGATGCCTGGCCGCAGGATGACCGCAGACGCTATTACAGCATTCTTGACAAGGCCGACGAGACATATTACGCGTCGGATCGCAACGACGCCGCGGCCATGCACACGCGAAACCGCTATCTCGTCGATCACGCGGACTGCTGTATCGCCTATCTGCGCAAGCTATCCGGCGGCACGTATTATACCGTTCGCTATGCCGAGCGCAGGGGCGTTCCCGTCTGCAATCTTGCGGAATACCTGCCCGGCCCAAAACAGCTGTCAATTCTTGCATAAAACTGAAAAAATTTGTCACGTTTATACTATGGAGCTGGCGGCAGGCCGAAAAGCCCGTATATGCCGAAAAAACCACCCGAAAACAAGCGTTTATCAATAAAATAGCACGGACTTTATTTCGCTTGTATTTCCGTTTCTCTTATCGTATAATTGTAAATAACCTATCCGGCGCCGTCGTGAAAACCGGCGGCGCTTTCGGGGCGCGAAACAAAAAAGCGTCCTGTCTTGAGCGTCCTGACGGACGTTCGTTTCCGGCGTCGAACCAGAGGACGCCAGTCTCAACTCACAACCGAACAAACACTGCTGCCGTGCCGGAATCCATCGCACGGCAAAAGGAAGAGCGCCAACAACGGGACAGGAGGAAAACAACATTTTGAAGCAAACATTCAAAGGCGGCGTGCATCCGCTCAGCCATATCCACGAGGGCAAGCGTCCGACGGAAGGCGCGGCGGTGCGGCCGGTACACCCGGGGCACGTCGTGATTCCGGTCGGAATGCACATCGGCGCGCCCTCCGCGCCCTGCGTGCAGAAGGGGGATACCGTCAAGATCGGACAGATCATCGCAGAGCCGGTCGGCGGGCTGGGCATCCCGGTACACGCAAGCGTATCCGGCACCGTGTCCGCGGTCGAGGAACGGCAGCAGCTTCGCGGAAAGCCGGAGCTCTGCATCGCGATCGAGAGCGATATGCGGAACGAATGGACGGAGCTCACGCCCGTGGGCGAGGTCGAGACGGTCGATCCGGAAAAGATCGCGCCCGCTGTCAAGGCGGCGGGGCTGTGCGGCATGGGCGGCGCGGCGTTTCCCGCGCATGTCAAGCTGAACGTGCCGGAGGGCAAGCACGCGGACGTCGTGATCCTCAACGGCGCAGAGTGCGAGCCGTTTCTGACGGCGGATCATCGCAAGATGATCGAGGAGAGCGAGCGCGTTGCGGACGGCCTCAGACTCATCCTGCGCGCGACCGGCGCACAGCGCGGCATCGTCGCGATCGAGGACAACAAGCCCGACGCCATCGAAGCCATGCGGAAGGCGGTCGCGGGCCGCGAGAACTGCGAGGTCGCCGTGCTGAAAACGAAATACCCGCAGGGCGGCGAAAAGACGCTCATCGAGGTCGTTACGGGGCGGCAGGTGCCGCGCGGCGGGCTGCCGATCGACGCGGGCGCGCTCGTGTTCAACGTCAGCACTGCGGCGGCCATTGCGGATGCGGTGACGCTCGGCAAACCGCTCGTTGCGCGCATCACCACCGTGACGGGCGCAGTCAACGAACCTGGCAATTTCCTCGTTCCGATCGGAACGACGGCAGAGGAACTGGTCGAGGCCGCGGGCGGCCTCAAAGAGAATGCGAGAAAGGTGTTCATGGGCGGCCCCATGACCGGCCTGTGCGCGCCGAACCTTTCGGTCTCCATCGCAAAGAACAACAACGGCCTGATCGCGTTCGATGCGGAAATGTCCAAGGCGTACGAGGAAACGGCATGTATCCGCTGCGGCCGCTGTATTTCGGCCTGCCCGATGCGCCTGCTGCCCTACGAGATGAAGTTTTCCATCGAGCGGGGCGATCTTGAGCTTGCAAAAAAGCAGGGGCTCATGGACTGCGTGCTCTGCGGCGCCTGCGCCTATATCTGTCCCGCACGGCGGCATCTGACCGCCGCATTCAAGACCGCGCGCGAGGAGCTCGCCGCAAAGGCAAGGAGGTAAGGAGGCACCATGCAGTTTTCCGTATCCAATGCACCGCATGTGCATCACAGAGACAGCACCGCGACGCTCATGCTCGACGTGCTGACGGCGCTTGCGCCCTGCGTGATCGCGGGCGTCTGGCTCTTTGGCTGGAACGCGCTGCGCGTCGTCCTGCTCTCGACCGCGTTCTCGGTGGCGCTGGAGTATCTTTACCAGAAGCTGTTCAAAAAGCCCATTCGCATCAACGATCTGTCCGCGGCGGTCACCGGCGTGATCCTCGCGCTGAACCTGCCTGCGACCGCGCCTTGGTGGATGATCCTCATCGGCGCTGCGGTCGCCATTCTGCTCGTGAAACAGCTGTTCGGCGGGATCGGATGCAACTTTGTCAACCCGGCGCTCATGGCACGCGCCGTTCTGCTCGCGTCCTGGCCCGGCCTCATGACGGCGACGAACACGGCTTCCGCATTCCCGCTGCCCTTTGATACGGTCACATCCGCGACCGTGCTCACGCCTGACAACAGCCTGAGCCTCAGCATGGCGGATCTGCTGATCGGGCGGATGCCCGGCTGCATCGGCGAGGTCTGCAAGGTCGCCATCCTGCTCGGCTTTGTGTATCTGCTGATCCGCAAGACCATTTCCTGGCGTATCCCGGTCGTCATGGTCGCGAGCTTCATGCTCTTTTCGCTGCTGTTCGGGCAGGACCCGGTCACGGGCGTGCTGTCCGGCGGCGTGCTCTTCGGCGCGGTCTTTATGGCGACGGACTATGTGACGAGCCCCATGACGGCTCTCGGCCAGATCCTTTACGCCGCGGGCGCGGGTCTTATCGTGGCGCTGATCCGTGCGTTCGGCGGGTATCCGGAGGGCGTGACCTATGCCATCCTGCTCATGAACATCGCGACGCCGCTCATCGATCGGTCGATCCGGCCGCGTATCTACGGGGAGGTGAAGCAGCGTGCGTGAGATCCTGAAACTCGGAGGAAAACTTCTCCTGCTCGCGGCTGTCGCGGGACTGCTGCTCGGACTGACAAACGCCGTCACGGCAGAGCCCATCGCCCGGCAGCAGATCGCGGAAGCGAATGCCGCCCGCCGCGCGGTGCTTCCGGAGGCGCAGGACTTTGCGCCGGTCGAAACGGCGGATGACGCCGTGGATGAGCTGTACCGCGGCACGGACGCTTCCGGCGCGACCGTGGGTTACACGGGAAAGATTACGGTCAAAGGCTACGGCGGCCCCATCGAGGTCACGGTGGGCGTCGGCCTTGACGGAAAGATCACCGGCGTGAATGTCGGCGGCACGAACTTTTCCGAGACCGCAGGCCTTGGCGCCAAAACTAAGGACGCGGCGTTTACGAGCCGCTTTGCAGGGTTGGATTCCGCAGACTCCGGCAGCATTGCGGTTCGTCAGGACGGCGGCGTGATCGACGCGGTCAGCTCCGCGACGGTCAGCTCGCGCGCCGTATCCAATGGCGTCAATACCGTGTGCGGTATTCTGCAAACGCTTTTGACGGAGGGCAACTGATATGGAAAAGAAACCATCGCTCCGTTCCGTATTCCTGAACGGCATCATTACGGAAAACCCGACCTTCCGCCTCGTGCTCGGCACCTGTCCCACCATGGCGGTCACCACGAGCGCCATCAACGGCGTGGGCATGGGGCTTGCGGCAACGTTCGTGCTCATCGGCAGCAACACGGTCATTTCGCTGCTGCGGCGCTTTATCCCGGATAAGATCCGCATCCCGGCGTTCATCGTCGTGATCTGTACCTTTGTTACCATTGTGCAGATGCTCATGCAGGCGTTTCTGCCCTCGCTGTACGCTTCGCTCGGTCTGTTCATCCCGCTGATCGTCGTCAACTGCATCATCCTCGCGCGCGCCGAAGCCTTCGCGTCGAAGCACGGCGTCGGCGCCTCCGCGGTGGACGGCCTCGGCATGGGCCTCGGCTTCACGCTCGCCATCACGTTCATGGGCGCGATCCGCGAGCTGTTCGGCAACGGCTCTGTGTTCGGCCTGACCGTGTTCGGCGCGGGCTTCCAGCCCATGCTGCTGCTCATCCTGCCCGCGGGCGGATTCATCGTGTTCGGCCTGCTGCTTGGCGGCATCAACGCCATCAGCGCACGCATCGCAAAGAAGAAGGAGGCGTCCCGGAATGAATGAGATCGTAAAGCTGCTGCTCTTTATGGTGAGCTGCGTGCTCACGAACAACTTCATCTTCTCGCGTTTTCTCGGCTGCTGCCCCTTCCTCGGCGTTTCCAACAAGGTCGAGACGGCGGTCGGCATGGGCGTGGCGGTCACGTTCGTCATGGCGCTTGCGAGCCTGTTCACCTATGTGGTCTATACCTACGTTCTCGTCCCGCTCGGCTTGAAGTATCTTTCGACGATCAGCTTCATCCTGATCATCGCGTCGCTCGTGCAGGTCGTGGAGATGTTTCTGAAAAAATCCGCGTCCTCGCTGTACGGCGCGCTCGGCATCTACCTGCCGCTCATCACGACAAACTGCGCGGTGCTCGGCGTCTGCATCCTGAACATCGGCGGCCCCACGACGGTCGCGGGCTACACGGTCGAGTACAACCTGCTGTATTCCGTGCTGAACGGCGTGTTCGGCGCGCTGGGGTTCCTGCTTGCGATCGTGCTCATGGCGGGCGTGCGCGAACGGCTTGAGAATGCGGACATCCCCGCGTCGTTCAAGGGCTTTCCGAGCTCGCTCATCATCGCGGGACTCATGAGCATCGCGTTCATGGGCTTCAAGGGACTTGTGTAAGGAGGGCTGACGTATGGATCTTACCGCAATTCTCTTTGCGCTTCTCGTTCTCGGAGCGATCGGCCTCGTATTCGGACTGATCCTCGGCTTTGCGGGCAAGAAGTTCGCGGTCGAGGAGGACCCGCGCGTCGGCGAGGTGCGCGCGTGCCTGGGCGGGGCCAACTGCGGCGCGTGCGGCTATGCGGGCTGCGACGCGTATGCCGCGGCGGTCGTCAGGGGCGAAGCGTCCGTGAACGCCTGCACCCCCGGCGGGACGAAAACCGCAAAGGCTATCGGCGCCATCATGGGCGTTGAGGCGGGAGAGATGGAGCAGGTCGTCGCGCGCGTCCGGTGCAGCGGCAACTGCGACAACATGGTGGTGCGCTACGACTATCAGGGCATGGAGAGCTGCCGTGCGGCTGCTTCCATTGCCGGCGGACCGAAGGCCTGCCACTTTGCCTGCGTGGGGCTCGGCGACTGCGTGAAAAAGTGCGCGTTCGGCGCAATCTCCATCGAGGACGGCGTCGCGAAGATCAACCCGGATAAATGCACGGGCTGCGGCGTTTGCGAAGCGACCTGCCCGCGGCAGATCATCCACCTGCTGCCGCGCAGTCAGACGATCCTCGTTGCCTGCCGCAACAAGGCAACCGGCCGCCTTGCGCGCCTCCAGTGCAAGACCGCCTGCGTTGCCTGCGGCCGCTGTGCAAAGCAATGCCCCTCCGAAGCGATCACGATCGTGGAAGGCGTTGCGCAGATCGATGAGACGAAGTGTACGCGCTGCGGCGCCTGCGTGCCGGCTTGCCCGATGCACTGCATCCACAACCTGTTTGACGAGAACAGAGCCTGATCGGAAGCAACGCGTTCCGTGTACATGGCCGGGCGCCGCATTTGCGCGACGTCCGGCGTTTTATTTGCGGGAGTGTTTTTCGCGGGAAAAACTGTGGAAAAACCGCGTGTTTTGCCCGCGACGCTCTTGCCATCGGAAAACGAACATCGTAAAATAGAAACATGGCGGCTTGCCGACGATTGCCGCCCATGCTTGATAGAAACGAAAGGAGAACCGACATGGACGCTGGGCCCAGTCATAAGTGCAATACCCAGAAAAACTCTGCCGCGGCGCCCGTGTATCATGCGAGCGTCCGGCCATAATGGAAGAGGAGGATCCCGTATGAACGAACGTGTTCTGACGCTGCTGAACGACCGGCAGTATGTAGCGCTTCGCGAGCTGCTTTCGGACATGCACGTTGCGGACATCGCCGAAGTGTTTTCCGAGATCGACGACCGCGACAGTATGCTCCGTCTGTTCCGCCTGCTGCCCAAAGAGACGGCCGCGGAGACTTTTGCCTATCTGGAACCCGATGTACAACAGAATATGATCGAGGCCATGACCGATGTAGAGCTGCGCAGCATTCTCGACGAAATGTTCCTCGACGACTGCGTTGACCTGATCGAAGAGATGCCGGCCAACGTTGTGCAGCGCGTCATGCGCAACACGACGAAGGAGAACCGCGCGCTCATCAACCAGTATTTGCAGTACCCGGAGGACAGCGCCGGCAGCCTCATGACGAACGAGTATGTCTGCCTGAAGCTCGGCATGACCGTGCGCGAGGCGCTCGCCGTGATCCGCAGGGACGGCGTGGACAAGGAGACAATCGAGACCTGCTTCATCGCCACAAAGGATCGGAAGCTGCTCGGCGAGGTCACGCTTCGCGAGATCGTGCTTGCAGACCCGGACACGCTCATCGACGATATCATGGAGGACTACACGCTCTCCGTGCGCACGCATGACGATAAAGAGGAGGTCGCGCTGCTCTTCTCCAAATACGACGTGACCTCGCTTCCCGTGGTCGATCAGGAGAACCGGCTCGTCGGCGTGATCACGATCGACGACGCGGTGGATGTCATTCAGGATGAGAACACCGAGGACTTTGAAATGATGGCCGGTATGGCGCCGTCGGACGATACCTATCTCAAAACGCCTATTGTGACGCTTGCAAAGCACCGCATCGTGTGGCTGCTCGTGCTGATGTTTTCCGCGATGATCACGGGCGCGATGCTCGAGCATTTTGAGGCGGCGATCTCCGCGATCCCGCTGCTCGTGTCCTTCCTGCCCATGCTCATGGACACCGGCGGCAACTGCGGCTCGCAGGCCTCGACCATGATCATCCGCGGCATGGCGCTGGACGAGATCGAGCTGTCCGACGTGCTCCGCGTCTGGTGGAAAGAGGTGCGCGTTGCGATCCTGTGCAGCATCGTTCTCGCGGTGTTCAATTTCCTGCGCATTTACATCCAGTATCACGATCTCGAGGTCGCGGCCGTCGTGTGCTGCACGCTCATCTGCACGGTGCTCATCGCAAAGTCGCTCGGCTGTCTTCTGCCCATGCTTGCAAAACGGCTGAAACTTGACCCGGCGCTGATGGCTGCACCCATGATCACGACCATCACGGACGCCTGCTCCATTCTCGTGTTTTTCCGCTTTGCGCTCGCGTTCCTCGCGTCGAGGCTGTGAGCCGCGCGCATGGCGGCGCCCGCCCGATTCTTTACTTTCCCGCGGCGGGGTGGTACAATTACCGTTGAGCCGGACAAACGTGCCGAAAACGGTCGTTCCTCCGGCAGCAGCCGGGAAACGGATGCGCTTTCCGGCAAAACAAAACAGGACTTATCACTCGATCAGGAGGTCAATTGCGTATGGAATCCAATCCGAACAATACCGTGCAGGAGCCGGTCGTCCTTTCGATGGACGAAGAACGGCATAAGAAGGAAGCCTCGTCCGCCATGGTGCTCGGCATCGTGGGCGACGTGCTCGTGTGGTACCCCATTCTCGGCATCGCGGGGCTGGTGCTCTCCATCATCGCGCTCGTCAAGGCGAACCATAACCGCGACTTTGCCATGCGGGCAGGCATCCGTGAGCACGGCGCAAACATCGCTGGCAAGTGGTGCGGGATCGGCGGCATCATCGTGGGTGCGTTCCTGCTCATCGTATACCTCGCAATCTTTGCGGTCGCGGCGCTGCTCATGGTCGGCGTTTTGACGGACGTGGGCATGTTCTCCACGTTCATGCGCTTCTGAGGGCTCGCCATGCTGCCACATCTTCACGTTTTCGGCCTGACGCTTCCCACTTTCGGCGTCATGATGCTCTGCGGTGTGGTCGCCGCGTTTGTGCTCATGCACTTTGTACGCAGACACATCGACATGACGGAGGACGATTTTTACTCCGCCGCGATTTGGGCGATCGTCTGCGGCATGCTTGGCAGCAAGATCACCTATTGGATCGTCGAGTTCGACCGCGTGATCGCTGACCCGCACTTCCTGCTTGAAACGCTGACGGCGGGCTTTGTGTTCTACGGTTCGCTCATCGGCGGCGCGCTGGGCGTGCTGATCTTTGCCCTGCATAAGAAGCAGAACGTCCTTGTCTACGTCGATCTGTTCTCGCCCGCCATGGCGCTCGGCCAGGCCTTCGGCCGCATCGGGTGCTTCTGTGCCGGCTGCTGCTACGGCGCGCCGAGCAGCTGCTCCCTGGCCGTGACCTATCCCGCAGGCGTTGGTTCCGCCGCGCCCGCAGGCGTGCCGCTGCTGCCCACGCAGCTGTTTGAGAGCGCGTTCTGCTTTGTGCTGACGGCGGTGCTCGTTTGGATCTTCAAGCGTCAGAAACGGCTCGGCACGACGACGAGCTGGTACTTCATTCTTTACGGCGTGTGGCGCTTCATCATCGAGTTCTTCCGCAGCGATGACCGCGGCGCGGTTGGGAGCCTGTCTACCTCGCAGTTTCTAGGTATTTTTATCGTGCTCGTGGGCCTTCTGCTGCTCCTGCTCGTGAAGCGGGGGAAGACGCCCCTGCACCCCGCGCCGGGGACTGCCGATGCTGTGGAAGCGGCGAAAGCGGCGGACAAAGCCGAAACAACGGAAGACGTCCCCGCACCGGATGCAGAAACTTCGGAGCAGGCGTCCGTGCAGACGGATACATCCGCAGAGGATGCGCCCTCAAAGGACACGGATGCGGACGCGCCGGAGGCGTGAAGAACGCATAAGGGGGAACGATTCCTTTTCTCGACGAGAAGAAACACAAGACAACTGCGGGAGAAAAACTGCTCTTCGGAGAAGACGGTTTTCGCACATCCTGCACGGATAGCACAAAAACGGACGGTTCGTATGTGAACCGTCCGTTTTGCATTGCACGTTGACGAAAGAAGCGAAAGCGATGAAGGGAAACCGTTCCGCGCCCGATCCGCTTTTGTTTCTATTCTTCAAACAAATAAGAAAAGAAGCAGCTACAGCGGCTTCTTCTGCGGCGTACCGGCCTTTCTCGGATAAAGCGCGGGCGTGGCCGCCTGCTTCGTGGCAAGTACAAGCGTGCGCGCGCCGTAATCGCGCGTCACATCCACGCTCTCAAGGCTGCAATGCAAAAGGTGACAGGCCGATCGAGAAAGCGAGAGCTCCTCCGCCGCATCCCCCTTGTAGCAGATGCTTCGACCGCCGACGCGCAGCAGCGGCACCGTCAGTTCCAACAGTACAGGCAGAGATGCGACCGCGCGCGTCAGGGCGACATCGTATTTGCCCCTGTGCGCAGGGTCTCTGCCCGCATCCTCTGCGCGCGCGTGCAGCAGAGCGACCCGGCCGGACAGCCCCAGCGCGTTTGTCAGCGCGTCCAAAAAGGTCAATCGCTTGTTCAGCCCGTCGAGCAGCGTGACCGTAATATCGTCTCGCAGGATCAGAAGCGGTACGCCGGGGAATCCCGCGCCGGTCCCGACGTCGATGCAGCGTGCGCCCGCCGGCAGATATGCCGCCGCGGCAAGCGAATCGAGAAAATGCTTTTCCGCGACCTCGTCAGGCTCCGTGATGGCGGTCAGGTTCATGCGTGCGTTCCAGTCCGTCAGCATGTCGTAATAGGTCGCGAACGCCTCGCATTGCGCTTCGTCGAGCGCAGGACAGAGCCGTTTCATGCGGTCTTTCATGCGTATATCTCCTTTTGCATCAATACCCCATGCGCTTGAGCTGCACCATAAGAACGGAGACGTCCGCAGGGCTTACGCCCGAAATGCGCGACGCCTGCCCAAGATTCAGGGGACGCTGCTTTTGCAGTTTCTGCCGCGCTTCGAGACGCAGACCTTCGATCGCGGTATAGTCCAGCGTTTCGGGCAGCAGGATATCCTCCATGCGCTTTTGCCGCGCGACCTGCTCGCGCTGTTTTTCAATGTAGCCGTCGTAACGGGCAAGGATCTCGGTTTCCTCGCGCACCTCGTCCGTGAGTGCGGGCAGCGTGTCGTAGAGCGCAGACAGCGCCGTATAGGTCACGCCGGGGCGTTTCAGCAGCTCGAACAGCCTGACGCCCTGCTTCGGGATGCTTTCACCGATGCCCGCAAGGTATGCAGCGAGCGCCTCGGAGGGCGGCACGGCGCGGTCGAGCGCGCTGCGCGCATGGGCGATCGCAGCCTGCTTATCCTCGAGCGCGCGCAGCCGTTCCTCCGAGATGAGCCCGAGCCGCCGCGCTTTTTCGGTGAGACGCGCATCCGCGTTGTCCTGTCTGAGCAGAAGCCGGTATTCGCATCGCGAAGTCATCATGCGGTACGGCTCCGGCGTACCCTTCGTGGACAGGTCGTCAACGAGCACACCGATGTAGGCCTCGTCGCGCCCCAGGAAGAACGGCGCTTCACCCTTGATGTACAGCGCGGCGTTCACACCCGCATAGAAGCCCTGCGCGGCTGCTTCCTCGTAGCCGCTGGAACCGTTGACCTGTCCCGCCATGAAAAGGCCGGGCACATCCTTGATCATGAGATGCAGATCGAGCGCCGTGGGGTCGAGGCAATCGTATTCGATCGCATAGCCCAGACGCATCACGCGGCAGTTTCGAAGCCCCGGCAGAGAATGCAGCATGTCGATCTGCACGTCTGCGGGCAGGCTCGTCGAAAAGCCCTGCACATACATCTCGTGCGTCGTGCGGCCCTCCGGCTCGATAAAGATCTGGTGCCGCTCCTTGTCCGCGAAACGCACGACCTTGTCCTCGATGGACGGACAGTAGCGCGTGCCGGTGGCGCGGATCTTGCCGCTGTACATGGGCGAGCGGTCGAGATTGTTCAAAATGATGCGGTGCGTCTCCGCATTCGTATAGGTGAGATAGCAGGGCGTTTGCTCCCGGTCGAGCCGGCCGTGTAAAAACGAGAAGGCAGGCATCGGCACATCGCCGTCCTGTCGCTCCATCTCGCCGTAATCGAGCGAGCGCCCGTCCACACGCGCGGGAGTTCCCGTCTTGAAACGCTGCAAGGGGACGCCGAGCGCCACCAGGCTGTCAGAGAGCCCCTCTGCGCGCCCGAGCCCGGCGGGGCCGCTGTTTTTTGCCCAATCGCCGATCAGGATCCGGCTCTTGAGGTACACGCCCGTCGCCATGACCGCGGCGCGGCAGCCGAACACAAAGCCCTCCGACGTCTGCACGCCGCACAGCCTGCCGTTTGCTGTGAGAAACCGTTCCGCCTCGTCCTGTAGGATGGTCAGTCCGTCGCATTCCTCGAGCGCGCGTTTCATGCGCTCATGATAGCGGCGCTTGTCCATCTGTGCGCGCAGGCTGTGTACCGCGGGACCTTTGCCCGTGTTCAGCATCCGCATCTGGATGAGCGTATCGTCTGCGGCAAGCCCCATTTCGCCGCCCATAGCGTCGATCTCGCGTACAAGATGCCCCTTGCCGGTGCCGCCGATGGCGGGGTTGCAGGGCATGAGGCCGATCGAGTCGAGGTTCAGCGTCAGCAGCAGCGTCGAAAGGCCCATCCGCGCCGAGGCAAGCGCGGCTTCGCAGCCTGCGTGTCCCGCGCCGATCACGACAATATCAAACTGTTCCGTCATTTCTTTCAGCATACCCTTGATTGTAACGCAAAGCGTCAGGAATTGCGAGTGGCGTGTTGCGTTTCCTGCGGTGTTTTTTCCGATGAAACGCGGCCTGCGGCGCCCATGTCCTTTGCAAGCCCCTTTGCGATGCGCAAAAGCCGCGCCCGCTCGTTGTCTTTCGGACGCTTGACCGCATGGCGAAAGAGCTTGTTCTTGATCGCGCCCACCGCTGCGCCTTCCGACAGACCCGTCCCCGCCATGACGTCGCTGCCCGTGACGGCAAGCTCCCGCATGGAAAACGGCGTGTTCTCGGAAAGCATCCTCTGAAACAGCGCACGCCAGCGCTCTGCAATATAGGTTGTTTCAATGCCGCAGCCGCGGAAGTCCGCCTCGCGAATGCCGATCATGTACGCGGTCTGTTCGCGGCCCCAGGTCGCAAAGCGAAGCCGGAGCGTCGCATCCGTTGCGGTCCCCTGCACATCGAACATATGCCCCGCAACGATTGCCGCGACCGCATGGATCAGCGTATTCGGCGCACGGAGCGCAAGAAGCGCTTCCCTGGCAAGCGCCGCGCCGTACACGTCGTGTCGGTAGTAATTGCCGTCCGTTTGCAGCGCGGCGGGCTTCCCCACATCGTGCAGAAGCGCGGCAAAGCGCAGCGTTTCGTCCGGCGCGGCGTTCGCAGCGGCATGAAACGCGTGCTCGAGGATCGTATACCGGTGGAAATCCGGACGCTGTCCCATGCCGCGTCCCGCCGTGAGCGCGGGGATCAGGGATTCCCACGCGCCGATCGTTTCAAGCAGCAGCAGCGCGTCCAGCACGTTTTGCCGTTCGCCCGCAGGCAGCGGCGGCACGCCGTCCGAAAAGCGTTCCTCGTCGGTGTTACCGTATTTCGTATCCGCGAGCAGGATCTTCCGCAGCTCGGAAAACCGCCGTTCGGGCGCGATGTCCGCAAGCAGCGCGGCATTCTCCCTTGCCGCTGCAAGCGCGGCCGCGTCTGGCGTGAATCCAAGCTCCGCCGAGAAGCGCACGAGCCGCAGAATGCGGAGCGCGTCGGAGCGAAGCGTATCTGGCGCTGCAAGCCGCAGCGTCCGCGTTTCGAGATCGGGGAGCGCGGACAGCGGATCAGAGATCGCACCCGTCCCGCAGTCCGCATAGAGTGCGTTCACGGTGAAGTCGCGCCGCTTGGCGTCCTCTGTCATGGATACGCCGAAACGCACGGATTCCGGCCGGTGTGCGCCGCCCGCAGCATAGCGCTCCGCACGAAATGGAGTGTATTCATACACCTCGCCGTCGGACAGACGGATATGGAGCGTGCCGAGCGCCGTGCTCATGGGGACGCAGGGGATGCCGCCTTGATCGCAGACAGCCTGCACCGCTTGCTGTGTGAGCGGACCCGTAATGTCAAAATCTGTATGCGGCAGACCAAGCAGCGCGTTTCTGACCGCGCCGCCCACAAGGTACAGCGCGCCGCCCGCAGCGCGGCAGGCGGCGGCAAGCGGCGCAAGCGCCGACGGAATGGGGACGGTTTTCTGCATATCACATGTGCCGCACGGCTGTCGTCGGTTTCTCCGACGCTGTGCCGGATGTGTCCTTTACTGTTTTTCTACGATTTTGCCCTCGCCTTTGCAGATGCGGTTCGGCGGGATGACCCCGCGCACGCGCGAAAGCGGGTACACGCTGCTGTACGGGCCGATGACCGTTCCGGGGCAAAGCACGCTGTTGCAGCCGACCTCGACGTGATCGCCGAGGATCGCGCCGAACTTCTTGAGCCCGGTTTCCGTGTCGCCGTCCTCGCCGTGTACGACGACGAGCGTTTTATCGCTCTTGACATTCGAACAGATCGCGCCTGCGCCCGTATGCGCATAGTTCCCGAAAATGGAATCGCCCACATAGTTGTAGTGCGGAACCTGCACATGGTCGAACAGGATACAGTTTTTCAGCTCGGTCGAGTTGCCGACGACGCAGTGCTTTCCGACGAGCACCGCTCCGCGTATGAACGCCGAGGGGCGCACCTCCGTTCCCTCGCAGATGATCGTGGGGCCGAGCAGTACCGCGGTCGGATAGACCTTGCAGCTTTTGTGAACCCAGACCTCGTCCGTGATCTCGTTGTACTCCGTGGAGTCGAGCGTGCGGCCAAGCGCACGAACAAACGATTTGATGCGCGGCAGCACTTCCCAGGGGTATTCCGCGTCGTCAAACAGCGGCGCGGCAAGCGACGCCGAAAAGTCGGCAAACAGATCCGTGTTTTTCATCATAAGAATGCAGCCGCCTCCTCATCGCAGTAGACCGTGCAGTTCGGATGAAGCTGCAGCACGGACGCGGGGACTTCTTCCGTGACCGGGCCGCAGAGCGTTTTTTTCATGATCTCCGCCTTGGCCTTGCCGAGGGCGATGAGCAGGATGCCGCGCGCGTTCATAACCGTGCGGATACCCATGGTCGCCGCATGCGTCGGCACCTCGTCGATCGAGTTGAAAAAGCGCTTGTTCGCCTCGCGGGTGCTTTCTGTCAGCTCCACAACGTGCGTGAGACTCCCGAACGGCGTGCCGGGCTCGTTGAAGCCGATATGCCCGTTGTTCCCGATGCCGAGCAGCTGCAAATCGATGCCGCCCGCTGCTTCGATGGCGCGGTCATAATCGGCAAGCGCGTCGTCCGAGGTGTCGAGACCGGACGGAACGTGGATGCGCTCCTCCGGCAGATCGATGTATCGGAACAGGTTGTGCATCATGAAATACCGATAGCTCTGTTCATGCGTGGGCGCAAGACCGACATACTCGTCAAGGTTAAAGCTCGTCGCGGAGGAAAACCGGATGGCGCCCGCCTTGTGCAGCCGTGCAAGCGCCGCATACAGTCCGAGCGGCGTGGAGCCTGTCGCAAGGCCGAGGACTGCGTCCGGTTTATCCGAAAGCAGCGTTTTGTACTGCTGCGCGGCAAGCTCTGCCACGCGTTCTTTCGTGTCGATCATCAGTTTCATGGTCTCTGTCCTTCTCCTTTCACTCTGATGCAAAACGGCGGCCTGGAAGATCCGCGCCGCCGCATGGGCTTTCATCGGGATTCAATATTCGGTCGCAAGGTTCATGAACCGCGTGTATTCGCCCTGCCACGCCAGCATGACGGTGCCGGTCGGGCCGTGGCGGTGCTTTGCGATGATGGCCTGCGAGGTGTTGTCCGCGTCCTCGTCGTAGACTGCGGGGCGATACAGCAGGATGACCATGTCCGCATCCTGCTCGATGGAGCCGGATTCGCGCAGATCCGCAATCATCGGCGTGTGATCCTGCCGCGTCTCCGGACCGCGGTTCAGCTGTGCCAGCAGCACCACGGGAACGTCCAGCTCGCGCGCAAGGAGCTTGAGCTGCCGTGTCATGTCGGAGACCTCCTGCGTGCGGCTGTCCGATTTTCTGCCACCGCCGGACTGCATGAGCTGCAGGTAGTCGATCACGATCATATCCAGCCCGTGCCGCGCGCGCAGCCGCCTGCATTTGGAGCGGATCTCCGGCACGGTCGCGCCGCCGGTATCGTCGATGAACAGCTTGGCGCGGCTCATGGGCTCCATGACCTCGACGAGCCGCTTCAGTTCGTCCGAACCGACCGTCCCCTCCTTGATCTTCTGCGATTCCACGGTCGCCTCCGTGCAGAGCATACGCTGCACGAGCTGCGATGCGCTCATTTCCAGGCTGAAGATCACGACCGTGCGGTCGTCGTGGAGCGCCGCATACTGCGCGATGTTCAGTGCAAAGGCCGTTTTGCCCATGGCCGGACGCGCCGCGATGATGATGAGGTCGCTCTTTTGGAAGCCGTTCGTCATGCGGTTCAGCTCCGTAAAGCCCGTGGACACGCCCGTGATCGTCCCCTTGCGCTCCATGAGCTCGCTGATCTCATTGAAGGCCTCCGGCACGACCTGCTCGATGGGCCGGAGCGTGTCGGCGCTCTTGCGCATCGTAATGTCGTAGATGCGCCGCTCCGCCCCGTTCAGCGCGTCCTCAAGCTCGCCGCCGTCGTTCTGCGCATCCCTTGCGATGTCTCCGCCCGCGCGGATGAGCAGTCTGCGCACGCTCTTTTCCTCCACGATGGAGATATACTCCTGCGTGTTCACCGCCGTCGGGACGAAGCTCATCAGCTCCGACAGGTACAGCGGCCCGCCGACCATATCGAGCTTGCCGTGGCGCTCCAGCTCGTTCGACAGCGTGACAAGATCCACCGCGCCGCCGGCGTTTCGGATATCGCGCATCGCTGCGAAAATGGCCTGATGCGTCGGAAGGTAGAAATCTTCCTCGTGCAGCTGTTCGATGGCAAGCTCGAGCGCGTTCGCTTCGATGAGCATACCGCCGAGCACCGAGCGTTCCGCATCGGTGCTGTGGGGCGGGAGCTGCGTTTGCTGCCGTTCTTCCATGCGCGTTTTTGTTACTCCTTGACGATGATCTTGATCTCGGCGCTCGTGCCTTCAAACAGGCTGATCTTCGCCGTGTATTCGCCGGTGGTCTTGATCGGCTCGGAAAGCGCGATCTTCTTCTTGTCGACGCCAAAGCCCTTCTGCTCCTTGAGCGCCGCGGCGATCTCCTTGCCGGTGATCGCGCCGAAGAGCTTGCCGCCCTCGCCGACGCGCGCCGTGAGCGTCACGACCTGTCCCTCGAGCAGCTTTGCATCCTCGCGCGCCTTGACGCCCGCTTCAAACCTGCGGTGCGCAGCCGCGCTTTTCTGGATGTTCGCTGCGTTCACCGCGGATGCGTCCGCAGGCGCCGCGAGTTTTTTCGGAAAGAGGAAATTGCGGGCATAGCCGTCCGAAACGTTGACGATGTCGCCCTTTTTTCCCGTGCCTTTTACATCCTGTTCCAACAGTACCTTCATTTGAGATTCGCCTCCTGTAAGTATTCTTCAATGCGTTTGCGCACAAGCGCGCGCGCGTCGTCCATGTTTGTTTTATGCAGCTGCGCGCCCGCCATGGTCAGATGCCCGCCGCCGCCCAGCCGTTCGCAGATGATCTGTACGTTGATTTTGCCGAGCGACCGTCCGCTCACGCTGATGACGTCCCCATCGCGGCCGAGACCGAACGCCGCCTCGATGCCGCGAATGTCGATGAGCTGATCCGCCGCCTTTGCCGCGACGAGCTTTGCGTTCTCCGTTTCTTCTTCGCAGACGGCGAGCGCGACGCCGCCCGGAAGGATCTCCGCATTCCGCACGGTATCCGAGCAGGCGCGGAAGCTCTCCATATCGTCCTGGAACATCTGCTTGATCATGCCGATGTCCGCGCCGTTCTTTCTGAGGTAGCCCGCGGCCTCGAACGTGCGGCTGCCGACATTAAAGGCAAAGTGCTTCGTGTCCACCGTGATGCCCGCGAGCAGCGCGCTGCACACAAAGGCGGGAATGCGGGGGCTGTCGTCGAAGTATTGCAGCATTTCCGTGACGAGCTCCGACGCGGACGATGCGCGGGATTCGAGATAGTGCAGCGTGCTTCTGTCGATGTAATCCGCGCTGCGGCGGTGATGATCGATGAGTACGATGCGCGAGGCCTCCGCGATGAGCTCCGGCGCACAGGTCGTCTGCGAGCGCTGGGTATCCACGATCACGAGCACGGACGACGGCCGCCACATGCGCTTCGCCTGCTCGGGCGTCACGATGCAGTCTGCATACGCGGCGTTCTGCCGGATGGACGCAAGCGCGATCTCGATCGTCTCGTTGGACTCGTCCAGCACGAGGAACGCGCGCGAGCCGATGAGCTTTGCGCAGGCAATGACGCCGAGCGCCGCGCCGAGACAGTCCATGTCGGCGTTCTTGTGCCCCATGACCACGACGTCGCCCGCGTTTTCAAAGAGCTGGCGCAGCGCCTTTGCAAAGAGCCGTGCCTTGACGCGCGACTGCATGGATTCGAGCTGGCGCTTGCCGCCGTAAAACGTATAGTTCGTGCCGCGCTTGACCACGGCCTGATCGCCGCCTCTGCCGAGCGCAAGCTCCATGGCCTGCCGGGCACTCTCGTCGGACTGCGCGATGCGATCCGCCACGCCTACGGCCACGGACAGCGACACCGTGCCGCTTGTGCCGGTATCGATGCGGTGCGCGGATTCGAGCAGGGAGAACCGCGCCTGCTCCAGCTGCTCGAGCTGCTTGGCTTCAAAGATGAGCAGGAACCTGCCGTTTTCATAGCGGCGGTAGATGCCCTGCAAGCTGCTTGCCGTGTCCGCCACAAGACGCTCCACCTCGGTCAGCACCGCCGTGCGGTGGAACTGCTGGTCGGCGGACAGCTCGTCGAAGTTGTCGACATACACGAGCGCCACATACGGCATGGTCTCCTCATAGAGACGCTTATAGTGCGCCGCTTCCGTGCGGTCAAGCCAATATTGAAAGGTGAGCAGATGATCCGTGCTCTTGCGCTTGACGGCCATGCTCATGATCTGGTACGATCCGCCGGCGTAGGAAAAGGCGAAGGCGGCCTGCGGCTTTTCAAAATTGTACTCCGGCATGATGGCGCAAAGGTCGTCCTCCTGAAACAGCTTTTGCATGATCTCGTTGCGCCATGCGATGCGGCCCTTCGGGTCGACGAGCAGACAGGGAACGGCCACCTCGCGGATCACATGCGCGGCGGTACCGGCGTTCTCCGCGAACACCTCGTCCATCTTTTGCTCCTGCCGCTTTTCGTGCTGCACGATGCTCGCCCAAGTGATCGCGGTCACAAGGATTGCGAGTCCTGCCGTCACGCCGGCGACGACATGGCGATATGCGGAGAAATGACCGGCAAAATAGAACAGGCCGATCAGCAGCGCAAACAGGATGGCGATCGGGATCAGCATCCGCTGCGGTTTTTTCATGCGTGTCCGCCTCCGTTCTGCTGTGTGTCGCGGTATTGCTTCAAGCGGTCATAGCTGTCTCGGATATGCAGCACCTGCTCCGCGCACCCCGCAAACAGCAGCGCGGACGCAAGCGAGGGAAGCAGAGCGGCGATGAGCACATAGGCAAGGATCCGTTTCATGGCGATGTTTTTCCCGTTGCGCGTCAGGAGATAATCGATGAGCGCGATCCCCTGCACGAACAGGGGAAGCCCCACGATCGCAGCCACGGTGGCGCTCACCGCGTCGGCGCTGTTCGAACCCGTCAGCATGAGGACGACCGCGCCGAGCAGAAGCAGGAACATGCCGAGCGACGCTTCGCGCGGGACGCTCCAGCGGGAAAAGGGCTTGAGCGGCGTAAGACCGAGCGCTTCACGGTCCTTTTTCACAAAGAGACGGAAGAACAGCGTGTTGGACAGACCCAACAGTCCGCCGAGCAGCACGAGCATCGGCACGAGCCATGTCTGCACGGCGTTCTCCATGAACGAAAGCCCCTCTTCATAGCGGGCAAAGACTGCGGCCGTTTCGGGCGTGCGCATTTGATCGAGTATCTGCCGCATCCAATCGGCGCTCGCGTGCATGGCGGCCTCTGCGGGAGCGAAAGCGCCCTCGCCGGTCAGCACGCCGGGCAGACACACGGCAAAGTACAGCAGCAGCGCGGATAGTCCGCCAGTGACGGCTGCGGAGTAAAACCCGCCGCGTTTCTGCGCCTGCATGAGGCAGAGCGCAAGGCCGGGGACAGTGCCGAGCAGCGCCATGCAGAGATTGCCGACGAGCGCGTCTACCGTGCCGCCGGATGCCGCGTAGAGCGCGAACACGACCCCGACGGGCGGCAGCAGGAGCAGCAGGAGCAGCGCCGCATGGTTACAGCGGATAAGGATGGAGGCCCAGAGCGCGGCGGAAACGAGATACAGCAGCGGGAACGCCATTGCCGTAACGCTTGCCAGCACCGCGAGCAGCACGAGCCATGCCGGTATTTTATTATGCGGGATATTCTTTTCCATAACACCATTTTACCGCGGATCGTGCAAAAAGGGAAGAGGACGGTTTTCTTAGGAACGCGGTTCTTTTTTCTTTTAAGAGGAAAAGAAGCAAAAGTAAATCGATCGCCGGAACGTCGGCTGTTTTACAGGTTTCGCCAATGCGCCGTGCGAAACGGGCGATTCCTATGCGGATCGCTCGCATCTGTGCTGTAAGCAGGGGGCTGCTCCCGACCGGCTTTCCGTTCCGCAGCGCCTTCTTTTCTTTTTAGAAGAAAAGAGATCGTCCCCCTTCCGGAACATGTTTGACTGTTTTTCCACCGAATCGGCCTCCGCAGTTGTCAGATACGGACAAGGTGTGCTATGATATAGATGTATATATTTGCAGAAAAGAGGATTTGCATGGCGGATCTGACCGCGATCGTACTCACGAAGAATGAGGAAGCAAACATTCGCGCCTGCATCGAATCCGTTCGGGATTTTGCAAAGCGCGTCGTTGTTGTGGACTCCGGAAGCACAGACAAAACCTGTGAGCTCGCCGCCTCGCTCGGGGCGGATGTGTATACGAACCCCTTTACGTATTATGCGGCGCAGTTTAACTGGGGGCTCGGCAATACCGGCATTGACACAGAGTGGGTGCTGCGGCTCGATGCAGACGAGCGCTTTACGCAGCCGCTCTGCAGGGAGTGCGAAAGCCTGCTTGCCGAGGCGGACGAAAAGGGATGGAACGGGATCGCCATGGAAGCGGATTTTTATTTTCTCGGCAGACTGATGAAGCACGGCCTTGCCAACAAGCGCAAGATCATGCTGTTCCGCAGAGGCCATGGTCAGATCGAAGACCGCAAGCGCGACGCGCACACGATCCTGTACGACGGCGGCTATGCCACGGCAAAGCATCGCTTTCTTCACTATGACTTCAAAGACCTGAACAGTTATATCGCCCGCTACAACTGGTACACCATCCGCGAATTGCAGGATTATCTTGCCTATGAGAGCGGCGTATCGCAGGAGGTCAACACCGACAGGCGGCTCCAGCGTCACAGAAAGAATAAGTTCAACATCTATTATCGTGCGCCGATGTTCCTTCGGAGCTTTCTCTGGTTCTGCTATAACTATTATTTCAAGCTCGGTTTTTTGGACGGCCGCGAGGGCTATATTTATCACTGGTTCGAGTGCTATTGGTATCGCTTCCTTGTTGATGCGAAGATCTATGAACAGAGAATCACGGGTCATGCGCCCGAGGAATTGAAGGCGTTCGGACAATGAAAGGGCAGATTCGCGCACTTGAAATCCTGACGACGCGCTTTGCGGCGAACGGCATCTCTGCCTATGCGCTTACCGCCATGGAAGCGGCGGGGGAGCGCCTCTTGGCGGACGTTGTTGCGATCAATGAACCGGACGCAGACCTTCGCGCACGCGTGGAACGGCTGGGCGGGCGCGTGTTCGTGCTGCCCATGCGGAATCGAGACCCCATCGCCTATGCCGCCAAGCTTGCCCGCATCGTGCGGGACGGCGGCTATGATGTCGTCCATGCGCACGGCAACAGCTGCACGCTCCTGACCGAGATGTGGGCGGCAAAGCGCGGCGGCGCGGGTATCCGCATCGCGCACGCGCACAACACCGCATGCCGGCAGAAGCTCCTGCACGCATTGCTGCGCAGACCCTTTGACCGGAGCTATACCGCCGCCGCTGCCTGTGGGAACGAAGCGGGACGGTTTCTTTTCCGCGATCGCCCCTTTACCGTGCTGAACAACGGCGTGAATATCGATCGTTTTGCCTTTGACCCGGAGGCGCGGGCGCGCCTGCGCGCCGAGATGGGACTCGCAGACCGGCGTGTGCTGCTTGCAGTGGGCGGGTGCAGCGCGCAGAAGAATCAACGCTTCCTCTTTGCGCCGTTCGCCGCCGCAAGACGGCAGGATCCCTCGCTCTGCCTGCTGATCGTGGGGGACGGTCCGCTGCTGGACGAACTGAAGCGGGAGGCCGAGGCGCAAGGGCTTGACGGGGACGCGGTGCATTTTCTCGGGAGGAGAAACGATGTGCCTGCACTGCTGTCGCTTGCGGACGCGTTTTTGCTGCCGTCGCTCTATGAGGGCTTCCCGATCGCGCTCGTCGAGGCGCAGTGCGCGGGGCTGCCCTGCCTTGTCGCGGATACCGTGACAAGGGACGCCGCGCTCACCCCGCATACGGTATATCTGCCGCTGGAGCCCGACGCATGGGAGACGGCGATTTGCACGCTTGCCTGCCGGGACGCAGCGCAGCGTGCGGACGGGGCGGACGCGGTGCGCGCCGCGGGATTTTCGCTCGCCGATACGGGCGCGGCGCTCGTCGGCTACTATCAAACGCTGATCAACGAGAAAAAACATCCGCTCAAAAAACTCTTTGTCATGACGCACAACATGGCGGGCGGCGGCTGCGAACGCGTGATCGCGCAGCTTGTGAACCGCTACGCCACGGAGGGGATCGACTGCACCGTACTGACCGAGTACCGTCACGAGAGCTATTTTCCGCTCCACGCGAATGTGCGCCTTGTGCCGCTCACAGCCGGCGGCAAATGCGGCGCGCGCGACGTTCCCCGCGTATATCTGCGGCTCCGAAGCCTTGTTCGGCGGGAAAAGCCCGATCTGGTGCTTGCCATGCCCGAAAAGGTGAATGTCTGGACCGTGCTCTTCCTTGCGGGCAGCGGCACGCCGGTCGTCGTGTCCGAGCGCAACGACCCCGCAAGACATCCTGAGAACCGCGTCAAGCGACTGCTCCGGCATATCGTTTATCCGATGGCTGCGGGCTTTATCTTTCAGACAGAACAGCAGGCCGCCTATTTTTCACCCCGTATTCAAAAGCGAGGCGTCGTGCTGGACAATCCGCTCGAGTTGTCGCGGCTTCCGGAAAGCTATGCGGGTGAGCGGACGCATACCGTCGTGACCGCGGCGCGGCTCGCGCCGCAAAAGAATCTTCCGCTGCTGATCGGGGCGTTTTCGGACTTTTACAGGACGCATCCCGATTGGCGGCTCATCCTTTACGGAGAGGGCGAGGAGCGGGAGACGCTCGAACGTCTTGCGGACGCGCTGCCGGAGGGCGTTGTTTCGCTTCCCGGCGCGATGGCGGATGTGACGGATCGCATCCGCACGGCGGGCATGTTCGTGCTGGCTTCGGATTTTGAAGGTATGCCGAATGCGCTCATCGAGGCCATGGCGGAAGGCCTGCCCGTCATCGCGACGGACTGCCCTGCGGGCGGCCCCGCAGCGCTGATCCGAACCGAGGAGAACGGCCTGCTCGTAAAACCGGGCGACCGGGTGGCAATGGCGAACGCGATGGCGCGGATTGCGGATGATCCCGCGCTTGCGCTGCGACTTTCCGGCGCCGCGGCAACGATCCGTATGCGGCTGGACGGCGCAGCCGTTGCGGAGAAATGGAGGGGATACCTTGAAGGACTTCTTGGCTAAGACCGCGCCGGGCGTGTTCGCGTCCGACCGCCGCAGTACGCTGCTGCGCATTGCGGACGCCGCGTTTCTCGTCTATCTGGCGGTGGATTTACTGTTTGCGCATACGCTTGCCGCGCAATGCGCCATGGCGCTGTTCTGCATCGCTGTGCTGCTGCTGTTCCTCGACGGCAAACGGGCGTATTTTTCGCGCTTCCTTTTCTGCTATGCACTGCTGATCGTGTGGGGGCTCATCGGGCTTTCCACGGCGGTCGACCGCCGGCAGGCGGCGGCGATGGTCAAAACGCTTGCGGTCGATCTCGTGTTCTTTTTCTGCATGTACCAGTATCTCGTGGAGCGGGGAAACCTGCGGCGCTGCTTTGATCTGTATCAGGTGGCCGCGGCGCTTTGCATCGTTTATATCATCCTGCGTTCGGCGCGCGCCGTTCTGTATAACCGCTTCGGCTGGGGCGCGGGCATCAATCCAAACGATCTGGCGATGTTCCTGCTTGCTGCGTACGCCATGGGGCTGCATATGCTCATGCAGACAAAGCGCGTGCGCTATTACTGCTCTGCGGTCGTGTTTTTGTTCTTCACGATCTTTACCGGTTCGCGCAAAGGCCTGTTCGGCGTTGTGGTCGTTACGCTCTGCTATGTGCTTTGGAGCGATCGGAAAAACCGCAAGCGCAACCTGCTCCTGCTGCTGGCCGCGGGCGTTGTTTCCGCGTTCACCGTGTTCAACGTCCCGCTGCTGTATGAGAATGTGGGCGAGCGGCTGGTGTTTACCGTAAAGACCCTGCTCGGCACGGCGCGTCCGAATGAGCTGGAGATGTCCATCCTCGAACGCAGCGGCATGATCCGCGATGGCGTGCGTCTCTTTTTGCAGCGGCCGCTGCTCGGCTACGGGCTGGACTGCTTTCGGTTCGCGTCGGGGCTCGGCACATATTCGCATAACAACTATATCGAGCTGCTCGTCGGCGGCGGCATTCCCGCGCTGCTGCTGTACGTTCTGCCGCTGCTTTCCGCGCTTGCAAAGGGATTCCGAAACGGCGGAAAAAGCGGCGACGTGCGGCTCACGACGTGCCTTGTGCTGCTGCAGCTCTTTGCGGATCTTGCCTGTGTGAGCTATTTTGAACGGATCGCGCTGCTGCCTGCGCTGTTCCTGCTTGCCGCGCTCCGGCGCCAAGATCAAAAGCCCGAGGACGGGACCGCACTTTGGAAGTATCTCAAAAACCCATGGCGCGTGTTCATGCTGCTCGGCATTCGGGGCTTTTTGGATTTTTTGCCGGATGAGCCGTATCTTTCCCTCATGTACAGGGCGCGGCTCGGAAAGAAGCCGGATCTTGTACATCCCAAAACCTTTAACGAAAAGCTGAACTGGCTGAAGCTCCATGACCGTCGGCCCGTTTATGCCGAGATGAGCGACAAATACGCCGCGCGGGAGTTCATCCGCAAACACATCGGCGAACAATACCTCATCCCGCTGCTCGGCGTATGGGACGATGCGGACAAGATCGACTTTGACGCGCTCCCCGATCGCTTTGTACTGAAAGCGACGCACGATTCGGGCAGCGTCCGCGTCGTGACGGACAAGAGTGCAAAAACGGTGGAGACGCTGCGGGATTTCTATAGGAAACGACTGAAAAAACGGTATTACATGATGTGGCGCGAGCGACAGTACGAGCATGTCACACCGCGCGTGATTGCGGAGCAGTACATGACCGGCAAGGACGGCGGCCTGCCCGCAGATTACAAGTTTTTCTGCTTTGACGGCGTAATGCGGATCATGATGGTCTGCACGGAACTTGAGGACAACGTCCGCTACTGGTTCTTTGACCGCGACAGAAAACCGCTGCCCTGCACGGACTTTATGCAGAGCGAGGGGGACGTCGCCTGGGACTGGCCGGAGGAGACGGACGAGATGATCCGGCTCGCGGAGGAACTGTCCTGCGGCCTGCCCTGCCTGCGCGTGGACTTCCTGCTGACGGCCGACGGCGTGAAGGCGGGCGAGATGACGCTCTATCACGGCTCCGGCATGCGCGAATATTACGCGGACGGTTGGGACGAGATCCTTGGGCGGTACATCACGGTCATCTGAGCGGAACAGGGGAGAGGGGGACGAACGAATGCGCTTTTCCATCATCATTCCGATCTATAACGCGGCCTCCCGCCTTTGTGAATGCCTGGACGCCGCGCTGTACGGCATGCGGGCGGGCGACGAACTGCTGCTCGTTGACGACGGTTCGACGGACGGCAGCGGTGAGATCATCGACCGCTATGCGGCCGCACACCCGCAGATCCGCGCTATACATACGGAGAATCAGGGACCGCTCCTTGCACGGCGGGAAGGGATCCGCAGGGCGGACGGCGACTTCTGCCTGTTTTCCGATGCGGACGACCGCATGGCGGAGGACTGCCTTTCGACTGTGCGGGAACGCCTTCTTGCGAGCGATGCAGACATCCTTCTCTACAACTATGCCGTCGAATCGGAGGACGGTGCGGTGCGCGTACCGCCGCCGGTCTTTGAGGACGGGCGCATATTTGAGGGGGAAGAAAAGCGCGAGATCTATCTGGAGATCGCGGCAGGCTGGAGACTCAACAGCCTCTGTCAAAAGGCTGTCCGCACGCGGCTGCTCCAAGAGGACGACACGGATTTGACGGCCTATGCGGATATGACGCTGGGCGAAGATCTGCTCGCTTCGCTGTATCCCGTGACGCACGCGAAACGCATTGCCTACTGCGAAAAGCCGCTCTACCGATATCTGCGGCTGGGCGGCGGATTGACGCGCGCATTCGACGAAAAACAGCGCAGGAGCGCATTGGACACGCGTATGCCGATGATGCTCCGACGCTGCCTCGCGCTTTGGAATATGGAGGATGCGGCGTTGCTCGCCGTGTTCCACAGACGGCTGCTTGCGGCGCGGATCGACGACTGCATGAGCTTTTTCCGCCACGCGGCCGATGCCGACGCACAGCGCGGCGTGCTTTCGACGGACTGGTTTTCCGGTCTGCCGCTGACCGCGGAGGAGCAGCGCAAAGCGGCGGCGTCTTTGCCGTTGAAACAGCGCGTCCAGTACGAATTGATCCGCAAGCGGCAGACGGGGCTTCTCCGGCTTTTACTGCGGCGCGGCGCGAACTCCGCGGCGGTCGGATCGTAGACGGCGCAGGAAATCCGCGGCCGCCTGCACGTCGCGGCGGAAGCGCCGTTCGCGCGCCGTCCGGCATGGGAAAAGAAACACAGCATAAGAAAGAACAGGGGGAACCGATATGAAAAAACTGACCGTTGCAGGAACCGGCTATGTCGGACTGGTCGCGGGCGTCTGCTTCGCCGAGGTCGGGCATGACGTGACATGCGTGGACGTGGACGCGGAGAAGATCGCCATGCTGAACCGCGGCGAATCCCCGATCTATGAGAGCGGACTGACGGAGATGCTCAAACGGAACCTTGCGGCTGGACGTCTCCGCTTCACGACGGACTGCCGCGCGGCGTATGCGGCCGCGGACGCGATCTTCATCGGCGTCGGAACGCCCGAACGCCCGGACGGCTCCGCGGATCTGTCCTATATCGCGGCGGTGGCGCGCGAGATCGCCGAATCCGTCGTGCACGATTGCCTTGTGGTGGTAAAATCCACGGTTCCCGTCGGAACAAACGATAAAGTGGAGCAATTCATCAAGGATTTCCTTACTACAAACGTGAAAGTGGAGGTCGCGAGTAACCCGGAGTTTTTGGCGCAGGGGACGGCGGTGCATGATACCATGCAGGCGTCGCGCATCATTATCGGCACGGAATCCAAAGAAGCGGAAGCGCTGCTCATGGAGCTGTACGAGCCGTTCCGCCTGCCGATCGTGTCCGTGAGCCGCAGAAGCGCAGAGATGATCAAGTACGCGAGCAACGATTTCCTCGCGCTCAAGATCTCGTACATGAACGACATTGCGAACCTGTGCGAACTGGTCGGGGCAAACATCGAGGACGTGGCGCGCGGCATGCGCTATGACCCGCGCATCGGCGAAAAGCATCTGAACGCTGGCGTGGGATACGGCGGAAGCTGTTTCCCGAAGGATACGAAGGCGCTGCGGTATCTTGCGGAGGAGCACGGCTATCGCCTGCGCACCGTGGACGCGGCGGTCGAGGTCAACGAGGAGCAGCGCGTGAAGCTGTTTGAAAAGGCAAAAAAACGCCTGATCACCTTCCGCGGCCTGAAGATCGCGATTCTCGGTCTAACCTTCAAGGCCGGCACGGACGATCTGCGCGAGGCTGCGTCGCTTTACAACGTGCCGCTGCTGCTCGAGCAGGGCGCGGTGCTGACCTGCTACGACCCGGTCGGCGCGGAGAAATTCCGCCAGCGTTATCCGGCGCTTTCCTATGCGTCAAGCGCGGAGGAGGCGCTGCGCGGGGCGAACGCCTGTTTTATCTTCACGGAGTGGCCGGAGATCCGTGCGGTCGCGCCGGAGGCGTTCCGGGCAAACATGCGCACGCCGCTCGTCTACGACGGACGCAACCTGTTCAGCCCGGAGGCCATGCACGAAGCGGGCGTGGAATACTACTCGATCGGCAGGCCGTAAAGCGACGCGGCGCGGGATAAGCCGCGCAACGGGGAGGGAGAACATGGAACGAAACGCGAATCTTTTCGGAGCGCGCGTGCTCGTGACGGGCGCGGCGGGCTTTATCGGTTTTCATCTGACGAAGCGGCTGCTTGCGGAGGGCTGCTGCGTTACGGGCTTTGACAACCTGAACGATTATTACGATCCTGCGCTCAAGACCGCGCGGCTCAAGGCGCTGCCGGAGACCGAACGGTTCTCGTTCGTGCGCGGCGATCTTCAGGACAGCGCTGCGCTCGAACGGGTGTTTTCGGACTTTGCGCCGGAGTATGTCGTCAATCTTGCCGCGCAGGCGGGCGTGCGCTACAGCATCGACCATCCGGAGCAGTATGTACGGTCGAACCTCGTGGGCTTTGCGAACGTTCTCGAGGCATGCCGCAGACACCCCGTGAAGCACCTTGTCTATGCGTCCAGCTCGTCGGTGTACGGCAACCAGCAGAAAACGCCGTTCTCAACGGACGACCGCACGGACAGTCCGATCAGTCTGTACGCGGCAACGAAAAAGAGCAACGAACTCCTCGGCTACTGCTACAGTCATCTGTATGGCATTCCCATGACGGGACTGCGCTTTTTCACGGTCTACGGTCCTTGGGGCCGGCCGGATATGGCGTATTACTCTTTTACGGAAAAGATCCTGCGGGGCGAGCCGATCCGTGTATTCAACGGCGGGGATCTCTACCGCGACTTCACCTATGTGGACGATGTGATCGAGGGGATCGTGCGGCTGCTGCCGGATCCGACGGCGGCGCGGGACGGCGCGATGCACCGTGTCTACAATATCGGCAATCACAGCCCGGAGAAATTGCTGCGCTTTATCGAGATCCTGGAGCGGGTCATCGGGCGCGAGGCAAAAAAGGAGTTTCTTCCCATGCAGCCGGGCGATGTGTATCAGACCTTTGCCGACGTCGGGCCGCTCATGCACGATTACGGGTTCCGCCCGGATACGCCGCTTGCGGAAGGACTTTCGCGTTTTTACGCATGGTATCGGGACTATGCTGGGGTGGTTGCATGAAAACGAGGATCGTCGGGTTTTACAACTATACGGTCGTTTTGACCTATATCGGCTCGCTTGCCGGACTGCTCGGCGTGTGTTCCGCCGTACGCGGCGATGCGCGTGCTGCGGCGATCTGTCTGATGGCGTCGGGACTGTGCGATCTGTTCGACGGCACGGTCGCGCAGACGCGCGCACGTACGGCGCAGGAGAAGCGTTTTGGCGTACAGATCGATTCGCTGTCCGACCTTGTGAGCTTCGGCGTGCAGCCCGCGGCGATCGGATACTGCATCGGTGTGCGCGGAGCGCAGGTGATCGTGCTGTGCTGTTATGTGCTTGCGGCGCTGATTCGGCTTGCATATTACAACGTCACGGAGGACGAACTGCTTGAAGAGGGCAGCGGGCGCGACGCTTACGAGGGTCTGCCGGTCACGACCGCGACCATTATGTTCCCGCTGCTTGTGGCGGTGCGCGGATTCCTCGGCGAGGCGGCGCCGCACGTCTATGCGGGCGCGATGCTGCTGATGGCCGCTGCGTTTCTTGTGCGGATCCGTATTCCGAAGCCCCATGCCCTCGGGAAGGCGGTCGCCGCCACGCTGGGCATTTGCGTGCTGACGCTCGTGCTGCTTTGCGCCTGAGACGGGGGGACGATTTTTTCCTTCTTAAGGGGGACGATTTCTTTTCTTGAAGAAAAGAAACAAAAGACATTGCGGGGAAGGTCGTTTGTTTGAGAAGAACAGCTTTCCCTCTCGTCCTGCTTGAAACGAAAAACGGACGGTTCACATACGAACCGTCCGTTTTGTGCAGCGCGTTGGCGAAAGCAGCAACAGCAGCGTAGAAAACTTGCCCCGCAGTTGATTTTCTTTTGCTTCTTTTCTTCTAAAAAGAAAAGAAGACGGTTCACATACGAACCGTCCGTTTTGTGTTGCACGTTGGTGAAAACAGCAAGAACACTGAAGAATGCCTTTCCTCCAATCGATTTTCTTTTGCTTCTTTTCTTCTAAAAAGAAAAGAAGGTGCTGCGGGAGCTCGGCTCGTTTGCTTTCTGTTTTTCGAAAAGAAAAGGGAGTCTCTTATTCGTCGATGTGGAACTGCGTTTCGTAGAGCCGGCGGTATAGCCCATTCCGCTCGAGCAATTCTTTGTGGCTGCCCGATTCTACGATGCACCCGTGATCCACGACGAGAATACCGTCCGCTTTCAGGATTGTCGAGAGCCTGTGCGCAATCACGATGCTCGTGCGCCCTGCCATGATGCGCTCCATTGCGGACTGGATTGCCGCTTCGCTGATGGAATCGAGCGCGGAGGTCGCCTCGTCCAGAATGAGGATCTTCGGATCCTTGAGCAGCACCCGCGCAAGACTGATGCGCTGCTTTTCACCGCCGGACAGCTTCAGCCCGCGATTGCCTACAACGGAATCGTAGCCGTGCTCAAGGCTTTCGATCATGTCGTGGATGTTCGCGATGCGGCATGCCTGCCGAAGCTCCTCGTCCGTCGCATCCTCCTTCGCAAAGCGGAGATTCTCTGCGATCGTGCCGTTGAACAGGTACGTTTCCTGCGTTACAACACCGATCCTGTCGCGCAGATAGGCGAGCTCGATGTTCTTTACGTTCGTCGCACCGATGCGGACCGCACCAGAATCCACATCGTACAGCCGAGGGATCAGATTCACGATCGTGGATTTGCCCGAACCCGACGGTCCGACGATCGCGTACATGCTGCCGCCCGGCACGGTAAAATCAATGTCGGAGAGGATCTGCTTGCCCGGCTCATGTGAGAACGCGACGTGCTCAAAGCGGATGTCCCGCTGCTCCATGGGCGGGCGCACGGGATGCTTGCAGTTGGCCACACCGCGCTCGCGGTCGAGGTAGTTGAAGATGCGGGTAAACAGCGCGAGCGATCTTGTGAAATCGACCTGCACGTTCAGCAGCGTTTCCACAGGGCGGTACAGACGATTGATGAGCGCGACGGCCGCGGTCACGACGCCGACGGTCAGCGTGGGGTCGCCCTGTGAAATGATGAGGTATCCGCCCGCAAAGTAGATGAGCAGCGGCCCCACCTGCGTGAACATGCCCATGACTACGCGGAACCACTTGCCGCTGCGCGATTCCTTCAGACTGAGCCGCGAGACCTCGCGGTTGATGGCCTCGAACTTTGCATATTCTTCCTTTTCGCGCGTGAAGAGCTTTACAAGCAGCGAACCCGAAACGGACAGCGTTTCGTTCACATGGTCGTTCATCTCGTCCTGCTTTTCCTGCGCGAGCCCGGCGAGTGTAAAGCGTGTGCGCCCCGCGCTGCGCGTCGGCAGTATGAGCAGCGGAAGGATGCAGACGCCCACGAGCGCGAGCTTCCAGCTCATGGAAAACAGCGCGAAAAGCGTGGTCGCGACGGTCAGAACATTGCTCACGATGCTCGTCAGCGTGCCGCTCACAACGCTCGATACGCCGGAAATGTCGCTGTTCATGCGGGTGATGATGTCGCCCTGCTTCTCGGTGGTGAAAAAACTGTGCGCCATGTATTGCAGGTGCAGGTACATCTCGTTGCGCATGTCGAATATGATGCGTTGGCTAATCCACGCGCTGACGTAGCTTTCGAGCACGCCGATGATCTGACTGGCGCTCAGCGTGACGAACGCAAGCAGCAGGAGCTTGACGAGCAGCGCAAGCTCTCTTCCGCCGAGCGCCTCGTCTACGATGCGGCCGGTCAGAATGCTTGGGAAAAGACCAATGATGCTCGACGCGGCGAGCGCGACGAACACGAGCAGAAATTGCAGCCAGTAGGGGGTGAGGTAACTCCCGATGCGCTTGAGCAGCGCGGGCGTGACCACAGGCATATGCTGTTTTTCTTCCTCCGTCAGGAAGCCTCTCGGACCTGCCGGACGCGATGCGGGGGACATGGACACTCCTTTCCCGGCTCGGCCGCATAGAATCGCGCGGGGCCCGTTCGGAATTGAAGATCACCGCCCGACGGACGGCAGAAAGACAGGGGCTCTATTTGCGGATGCGCGGGAGATTCCAATGAAAATGCGTTGCAAGGATGCGGATCGCGATGACGACGAGCACACCGGACGCGACGGCCACCACCTCATAAAAGCCCAGCGCGTGCATGGCATAGTAGAGGGCTGCGCCCGCAAGCGCGGCGATGGCATATACGCGTTTTTGCAGCACCATGGGGATGCGCCCGACAAGCTGATCGCGCATCAGACCGCCGCCAACGCCCGTGACCGTACCGACGAACATGGCAAGAAAGGCGTTGTCGGAGAAGCCCGCCGACGCAGCCGCGCGAACGCCGACCACGACGAACACGCCGAGACCGATGGCGTCGAGCACATTGATGGCGGGATTCAATTTTTCTACATTATGGCTGAAACGGTCGCCGAGAAGATACGCAAAGGCGAACGCGAGAAGCGATACGCCGACCGCGACCGCGACGTAGATGGGGTTGCGGAAGAGCACGGGCGGCACATCCCCGAGCAGGATATCCCGCATTGCGCCGCCGCCCACGGCAGTGACCGTGCCGAGCACGGCAACGCCGAGCAGGTCGAGTTCTTTTTCGAGCGCGACCATCACGCCCGAAAGCGCAAACGCCGCCGTGCCGATCAGTTCGAGTACGAAGATCGCAGTTTCCATTCTTTCGCTCCGTAAGGATCGTGTGCGGTTTTATTCGTCCTCGGCTTTGACAAGGCCGAACGCATGGTTGTAAAGCTGGCGATTGTCGAGCGCCCACTGCCGCTCGGAGAACCCCCGCGGCTGCACGCCCTCGAGCGCGGAGAACATCTCATACATGCGGCTGTCGAGCAGGTCCAGTTCAGAGAGCACCTCTGCCTCCGGGAACATGGGCATTTTCGGACTGCCGAATTCCGGCGCGCCATGATGGGAGAGCAGCATATGCTCAAGCAGCATTGCCGTATGCCGCGGCACACCGAGCAGCTCCGCGGTCGAAGCGATGACCGATACACCGATGTTGATATGACCGAGAAGCTGTCCCGCGTCGGAATACGCCGAAGCAAGCCCCAGCTCATTCGTTTCAAATTCGTCCAGCTTGCCGATGTCGTGCAGGATCGCGCCCGCGTATACAAGATCCGTGTTCAGAAGTGGATAGGTCGCGCACACGCCCTTTGCAAGCTGCACGATCGTCCAGCTATGGTGCAGCAGACCGCCGCGCGTGGCATGGTGCAGCTTTACGGCTGCGGGGAAGTACAGGAGCCGCTCGCGGTTTTCGCGAAGCAGGTATTGCACGAGCCTTCTGAGGTCATCGTCATGGAACGAACCCGCAAGCTCGAACAGTTCGTCGTACAGCCATGCCGGATCAAAGGGCGCGCAGGGCAGCAGCCCTGACATGTCCACGTTGTCCGCAGGGGTCGATTTTCGGATGCGTTCAATTTTGAGCTGCTCCGCATCCTTCCAGATCGTGATGCTGCCGCGCACCTTGACCACGTCGCCTGCCTGATACTCGCCCTGCACGGCGCGGTTATAGTCCCAGAGCTTCGCCACGGCCTCACCCTCCGCGTCCGCAAGCACGAGATCGAGATAATCCGTACCCTTGATGTTCTGCCGCACGGAAACGCTCTTAATGATACAAAATCCCTCAAACTGCGTCGCGCCTGCGGGCAGCGCGTTCAAAAGTCGCATTCTTGCCATGCTGTTCACCTCACTGGCTTTATTATAGCATAGGTTCGGCGCAAGCGGGACGGGTTTTCTGTCTTTTCTGAAGGGGGCTGATTCCTTTTCTCGAAGAACAGAAATAAAAGGCATTGCGGGGGAAGGGGGGGATGGAAGCCGGTCGTTTCCCCGGCAGCCTGCTTACGGTATGAAAACGGACGGTTCGGATGTGAACCGTCCGTTTTGTGCTGCGCCTTGGAGAAAGCGATCGAAGAACGCCGGGCCCCTTTGCCGCATTTGATTATTTTGCCTCTTTTCCTTATCAATAGAAAAGAGGAGAAAAGGATCAAACCTCAAACGAGAAAAAGCAAACCCGCGCCGCGCTCACATCGCATAGTTTTTGAAGTAGTTCTGCACCACGACGATGGGCGTGCCCTTGTCGCCGCTGCCGCTCGTCAGATCGCAGAGCGAGCCGATCAGATCGGTCAGCCTGCGCGGCGTGGTGCCCTCGGAGGCCATCTGCCCCTTGAGATCCGCGTCCTTTTCGCTGATGGCCTTGCGGATCGCATCCCGCAGCGCGTCGCCCGACAGCCCCGCAAAGTCGTTGTCCGCGAGGTATTTGAGCTTCAGCTCGTTGGGCAGGCCGTTCAAGCCGGCAGTGAAGCCCGGCGCGACCGTCGGATCCGCAAGCTCCCATATCTTGCCGATCGGATCCTTGAACGCGCCGTCGCCGTAGACCATTGCCTCGATGTGCTTGCCCGTGCGCCGGGAAAGCTCGCGGCTGATTCCCTCTGCGACCGCCTGCGCGTTTTCCGGAAAGAGCTTGACCGTTTGCTCCGTCGCCTTGTTCGAACCGAGCAGACCGAACCGCGCATTGCAGCCGCTGCCGTTCACCGGCGCGTTCAGAATGTCCGTCAGCGTCAATACGATCCTGCCGCCCGCGCTCCGAATGCGGCGCGCCGTGCGTTCGCGCGTATGGATATCCGCACAGAGCACCGTGTCCGTATAAGCGAGGATCGCCTCGGGACGGTTTGCAAGCACGATCTCCGCCTCCGCGCCCTCCTCCTCGATGAGCTGCCGGTAATACCCGATGTAATCCATGCCCGTGAACGGGTGGCGGGACGTGCCGAACCGCGCTTCGAAGGCATCCGCGGTCAACACGTCGGAATAAGGATTCACGCCGCTGTCGTCCAGCACGTCCGGATCGAGCAGATGGTTTCCAACCTCGTCCGAGGGATAGCTGAGCTGCACCACGACCTTTTTCGCGCCGCGCGCAATGCCGCGCAGACAGATCGCAAACCGGTTCCGGCTGAGGATCGGGAATACGACGCCCACCGTGCCGCCGGGCAGCTTTGCGGAAACGTCCGTCGCGATGTCGTCCACGCTCGCGTAGTTTCCGGCGGCGCGCGCCACGACCGCCTCCGTCACGGCGACGACATCCCTGTCGCTCAGCGAAAATCCGTCCTCGCGCATCGCCTGCTCCACACAGTCCGCCGTGATCTTCACAATATCGTCGCCTTCGCGGATGATGGGCGCACGCACGCCGCGTGCAATCGTTGCAGCCATTTGAGCTTCACCTCAGAAAATATAATTTGTGGAGCAAAAAATACCCCACAATTATAAAGTATATAGCAATCATTTTGTTTTGCAAGCTGAATTTTCTTTTGCTTTCCGCTGTGGACGCGGGGGACAGGCGGCGCAGACGCGGGGGCGAAACCCCCTTTCGGACGCCGCATTCGTTTCCTGAAGAAAAAAATAGAGCGTTTCGCGACGGGCTTGCGGGGGGGGAATGCCTCCTGAAAACGCATATGGCATTGCCATGCGGCGCTCGGCGGACGAATGCGTACCATCGGGCTTTGCGGGGAAAGCGCGAGCGGCGCGGAAGACTGCCGTTCGCTGTGCGCTTGAATCGCGAGAGCGTGCTGTTTCTTCGCGCCAGTAGATTCGGAAGGGACAGCCCGTTTGCCGCAGGCGTATGAGAAGAAGGAGCTCGTGCTGATTTCCGGGAATGCGATTCGGACCTTATGTGCATGATCTGCGCGAACACCTTGCAAAACGCGTGCGAAACCCTACAATTTACAAGTGAAAATTTAAACTTTCTGTGACCAATTTTTCTACATTTAGTGGGTGTTTATGGAGATTCTGCCCTATATCTGGGCATATGCGGCCCAAAATTGTGAAAATTTGACTTTTTCCCCGACGAAGGGCGGTTTTCGGGCAGTTTACATGATTCGATTCGCTGTGCTATACTGCATACATAGCATCGTGTACAGCTATGCGCAGAAAGGATGTTTTGTATGAAACGCACTATTGCACTGATCCTTGCGGTCGCCATGACACTGGCGCTTTTGCCTGTGTCCGCGCTCGCGGCGGGCGGTGAACTGAAGCCGGAAAAGACCGAGGTATCGGTCAACATCGGCGATACGGTGAAACCCGCCAGTTTCGGTTCTATCAGCTATGTAGTGGACGGCGAGGATCTTGGCAACGTGGCCGGTTCCTGTACGCTGGGCGGCAAGAGCAGCATCAAGTATACCTATCCGGGTATCTATACTGTCAAGCTCGCGTATAAGCCGGGCGCAGGCCAGCCGGTTCCGCCGGAGAAGGAGCTCAAGGTTATCGTCCTTGCCCAGACGGACGCCCTGGCGATCATGAAGTCCGAGAGCCTGAACGCGCGCATCGCGGCGACCGGGCTTTTGCAGGGAGATACGCTGAGCCAAAGCGATTTTATCGTGAAATTCGTCAGAGCCGGCCAATCCGACGGCCCCGTTGTGACGGAATATACCTTTAAGCCCAAGACGCTCGACAAGGTCGGTCAGAACGAGATCACCTTCCAATACAATGGGCTGACCGCGACCCACATCATCGAGAACGTTCTGCCGAAGAACGACCCCAAGCTGATCGTTCAGGGAACCTGCAAGACCGAGTACGGTCTGGGCGAAGCCTTCGATCCCACGGGTCTGACCTTTATTTGGCAGCCGCGCAACAGCCTGACCGACGCGCAGGTCGACGTGACGTCCTCCGTGACCTTCACGCCGAACACCGTGTTCTCCGAGAAGGGCGACAAGACCATCACCTTCTCCTACACGGACGCAAACGGCGATACGGCGACCGTGACCAAGGACATCAAGGTCGTGGGTCTGCTCAAGACCTTCGAGCTGACCGGCACGGTGAAGAGCTTCAGGTCGGGCGACGTCTTCAGCCCCGTCGGCCTCACCGCCACGATCTATGACTATGCGGGCAACGAGATCGTCAAGCACGTCTTTACCGACGCGGACAACGGCGATTTCTCCTACTCGAAGAATCTGCTCAAGGCCGGGCAGAACACCGTTGAGATCACCTACACGCACCCCGCAACCGGCGAGAAGATCTCGCGCAATGTGGACGTGAACGTGCAGTCCAAGCTCAAGGAGATCCGCCATACGGCCGGAGAGATCAAGACCTACTATGTGGGCGATACCTTCGATCCCACGGGTCTGACCTTTGAGATTGTTTATAACGAGAAGGACAGCTCCGGCAATTATTTGAAAGAAACCATCACGGGAGCAACCGCCGGCGCATATAGCCGTCTCAGCTACCCGACCGCTCCCTTTACGACGAAGGGCGCATACACGCTGCCCGTCAGCTATCGGGATGACGTCACCGGCGAGACGGTCACCTGCAACCTCGTGATCAATATCAAGGATGCAAAGGCGGCGAAGATCGACGCGGCGACCGTGCAGAAAGACCTTCAGGTCGTTGTCGGCGACGATTTTGATCCGGACAAGCTCTTTGAGGTGCAGTACCAGGCGCCGAACACCGAGGGCTTCAAAAAGCTCTCCTACGCGAAGGGCGAGTATACCGTCAGCCCCGCTCCGGCAGCCTTCACGGAAGCCGGCACGCAGACCTTCACCGTCAAGAAGGGCGACGTCAGCGCGACCGTGACGCTCACGGCCCTGCCCGCGATCAAGTCCATGACCGTTTCCGGGCTTGGCAGCGTAAAGCTCTATGCGGGATATCCGTTCGACCTGGCCCCCGCGACCGTGACCATCACGTTCAACCGCGGTACGCTCTGGGAGGACGCGGACGTGCGCCAGCCCATTGAGCTGAACCACAACATGATGGATCCCTATGAGGGACTGACCTGGCCGGAGGGCACGCTCCAGGCGGGTGAGAAAACCATCAAGCTGACCTATACCGACGAGCAGACCGGCGAGAAGATCGAAAAGGACGTCACGGTCAACGTGCTCCCGCTGCTCAAGGAGCTGAAGATCGACGCGAGCAGCATTACGTTCCACGCAGACGACACGCTGGACCTTTCCGATGCGCTCGTCACGCTGACGGACAACCGCGGTACGTCGCCCATCATCGACGGCAAGAAGCTCTCCGAAGTTGCGAAAATGGCGGAGTACAGCGTTTCCTATGATAAGGTCACGCTCAAGACCGGCAACAACCAGAAAGTCACCGTGGCCCTGACGCACAAGGCGAGCGGCGAGACGATCACCTGCGACGTTCTCATCAACGTCCAGAAAACGACCTATGCGTTCGTCGAGGAGATCGGCGCGCCCAAGAAGACCGACTACACCGAGGGCGAGATGTTTGATCCCTCCGGTATCGCGTGGAAGATCAAGCGCAACGGCACGGAAGAACTGACCGTTACGAGCGGTTTCAAGACCTACCCGGATCGCCCGCTGACCCCGGCGGATACCTCCGTAACCGTTGTTTACGGCGACGTCGCGAGAGTCTACCCGGTCAACGTTGCGGGGCGCACGCTTGTGAGCATCGCAGTTACGACGATGCCGCAGATCGCGAGCTTCTATGTCGGCCAGACCTTCGATCCGACCGGCATGGTTGTGACCGCGACCTATAACAACAAGACCACGGCCGAGGTCAAAGGCTATACCTACGATAAGACCGCGTTCGCGGAGAGCGACATCGGCACGAAGAAGATCACCCTGACCTACAAAGAGGGCGACATGACCGCGACGACCACGATCAGCATGCCTATCGTGGCGGCGCCGATCCGTGCGATGACGGTCGTACTGGACAAAGCGACGATCACCACGGTTGAGAGCAAGACCGAGTCGCTCAAGGCGACGGTCTATCCGACCAATGCGACGAACCAGAGCCTCGTCTGGGCTTCCTCGAACACCGCAGTCGCCCGCGTGGATCAGGCCGGAACCGTAACGGCAGTCGGCAAGGGCGTGTGCGTGATCACCGCGACCACGACCGACGGCAGCAGCCGCTATGCGGATTGCTACGTTGTGGTGCAGCCGAAGGTCGCAGTCAAGCAGCTCGTGCTCAAATCCAATACGATGGAGCTGCTCGTGAACGATTCCACGGTTTTGACCGCGACGATCACCCCGGACAACGCCACCTACAACAAGGCGACGTGGACCTCCAGCGACAGCGAGACGGTCTCCGTGGATGAGACGGGTAAGATCACGGGCCTCAAGCTCGGCAGCGCGAACATCACAGCCACGGCGGATGGCGTTTCCGCGACCATGACGATCAAGGTTGTCAAGGAACTGACCAAGTACGGCACGGTCGTGAATTGCAGCCGCAGAGTCAACGTGCGTTCGGCAGCGGACGGCGGCGCAAAGGCCATCGGCTATGCGACCCTCGGCGCGACCTACACCATCCTCGGCGAGTCCGGCAACTGGTATAAGATCCAGTACACGGCGTCGCAGGTCGGTTACATCTGGAAGGAATACCTCCAGGTGACCGGCAAGAGCTACGTTAGCGTTTCCGAGGGGGGTACGACCGGCGGCACGGCAGGCGGCACGGCAGGCGGCACGGCAGGCGGCACAGGGGGGAACCCGGGCCTGACCCCAATCGATCCCTCGAACCCCTCCGGCACGAAGGTGTACACGAAGCTGACGGTCACCAACTGCAAGCGGTACTGCTACGTCCGTAAAGGAGCGAGCACGTCCACGAGCAAAGCCGGTCATGCGAAGCCCGGCGAGACCTACAAGCTCCTCGGACTGTCCGGCGACTGGTATCTGATCGACTTCAAGGGCGCACAGGTTTATATCTACAAGACCTTCGGCAAGCTCAGCTAAGCCATCGGACAAACAAAAACATCCTGCACGATACAAAGGACGGGACTTGCTCCCGTCCTTTTCGTTATTTGCAAGGAAAAGAGAACACGGTCAGACCGGCGGAAAGCGCGGCCCCTCGGACGAACGGACACGGGCGCATCCTGCGTTGCCGTCCGTAGCGCCTGCGCCGCCTTGCCTCTGACTGCGTGTGGCTGTTTTCCCGTATAGAACGATTAGGCAAAGGAAGCCGTTTTCGGGAGAGCCGTTCTCGACCGCTATTGCTGTTTCGGTCAACGCGCTATACAAAATAAAGGACGGTCCTATGCGAACCGTCCGTATTCCGTACAAAGCAGGGCGAGAGAGGAACTGCCTTTCGCCGAAAGATACGCTTTCCCGCAATGCTGTTTGTTTTTTCCAAGAAAAGAAAACGTTTTTCCCCTTATCCGCATCAAACCGAAAACAGCGAAACCAACTCCGGCAGCGTGTCCACGACGAACTCCGCTTCGCCCGCTGCAGGCATCCCGCTGCCTCGCTTGTAGTAGCAGGTGTGCATACCGTATTCCCTGCCGCCTGCAATGTCCGAGGACAGGCGATCACCCAGCATGAGCGTTTCCGACGGGAGAATGGGCAAAGCGCGTCCCGCGTTCAGACGGGAGAACGCCGTCTCAAAAAATGCCCGTGCGGGCTTAGCCGCGCCAATATCCTCCGAAATAAAGCAAAAGGAAAAATATCGCGCCATGTCTGCAAGCGCCAGCCGATGCAGCTGCTGCTCCAGGGGGCCGTTGCTCGCGACGCAGAGGATCGTGTTTCCGTACAGACGCTCGAGGAGCGCATAGGCCCCGGGCTCCGGAATCGCGCTCTCGTGCAGCGCGCCGCGGAAATAGCGCTCAAACGTCGGACCGTCAAACGAAATGCCGAGCGCGCGGAATACATTGTTCCAGCGCATTTGCTGAAGCGTTTGAAAATCCAGCGCGCCCTGCTCGAGACGCTGCCAGAGACTGTCGTTTTCCCTTGTGAACACATCGTACATATCCGGTGTGTAGGCGGGCAGACCGAAATGGGCGAATCCCTCCGCCATCGTCTGCTTCACATAGCCGTCAAAGCTCAAAAGCGTATTGTCAATGTCTACGAAGACTGCCTTGTATCGCATGGGGTTCCTCATATCATGCATGCGCGCTCGTCGGCCGCACGGGGCAGGGAAAGCCGTCAGCGGAACAGCGAGATCGCGTCCTTGATCGTCTTTTCGTATGCCTCGCGGCCGTACTTGTCCACCTCGGCGCGGTTCTTCTCGCCGTGCGTCAGGCATCCGGCGCCGCCGATGCAGCCGCCCACACAAGCCATGCCTTCGATGAAATTCCCGTTCTGTACCTTGCGGCTGAGCTTCAAAAGCGCTTTTTTGCACTCCTCGATGCCGTCGCAAACGACTGGCTGCACGGTGAATGCTTCTTCGCCCTGCTCGCGCAGCGCCTCGGCTGCCGCATCGGACAGACCGCCGCTTCGAGCAAAGATACGCCCGTAATACGACGCGTTGTCGAGAACATCCTCGTGCAGCGTGGAAAGCTCCAGCTCGCGGCTGTCAAACAGCGCCTGCAATTCCTCAAACGTGATCACGCTGTCCACATAGGGCGCGACGCCGGGACGCCGCAGCTCGGCTTTTTTTGCCGTGCAGGGCCCGATAAACACCACCTTGGCGGTGGGGTCGCCGTGCTTGATGGCGCGGCCGATCTCCGCCATGGGCGAAAGATTGTGCGATACATACGGCAGCAGCGCCGGAAACGCTGTTTCAATATAGCGCACGAACGCAGGGCAGCAGCTGCTCGTGAGCAGACCCTTTTCTACAAGCTCGCGCGCCTCCTTGAAGGCGACCATATCCGCGCCGAGCGCGGTCTCGACCACGGTATGGAAGCCCAGCGTCTTGATGCCCGTAATGACCTGCCCGAGCTTTGCGTAGGTGAACTGGCTCGAAATGGAGGGCGCGACGGCGGCATACACGCGGAAGGCATTCGTCTCCGCGCTCTCCCTGAGCAGCCGGATCACATCGAGAATGTACGATTTTTCCGAGAGCGCGCCGAACGGGCATTGATAGACGCACGCGCCGCAGGCAATGCACTTGTCGTTGTCGATGGTCGCGTCGCGCCGCTCGTTCATGGAGATTGCGCCGACCTTACAGGCGTTCTCGCAGGGGCGCTTGTGGTTCTTGATCGCGCTGTATGGGCAGACGCTTGCGCAGCGGCCACAGTTGACGCACTTTTCCTTGTTGATGATTGCCTTCTGGTGCGCGTCGAACCGGATCGCTCCGCGCGGGCAGACGTCCTCGCAGCGGTGCGCAAGGCAGCCGCGGCAGTCCTCGGACACGGTGTAGCCGCCGGCGGGGCATTCGTCACAGGCGATGTCGAGCGCCTCGATCACGTTGGGGTTTTCGGGGTCGCCGCCCATGGCGAGTTTGACACGCTCGGCGAGGATCGCGCGTTCTTTATAGACGCAGCAGCGCATGGTCGGCTCCCGTCCGGGGACGATGGTCTTCGGGATGTCCAGCAGGTGCTGGTCGAGCGTCCCATCCCATGCAAGGCGTGCGACCTCGCGCAGCACCTTGTATTTCATGTATTGTACCTTGGTGTCGAATTTGCGTAATTTCGGCATATTGTTCCTCACTTAGAAATAACTCACCTTGATGCGCTTGCCCATCTGCCTGAGGCACGCGGACAACTCCTCGACGATCTGCATTTTGATCGAAAAATTGATCGGCAGATTCGGGTTCTGGTGCGCCGGATTGATGGCGCGGCCGACATAAAAGTTGATGTCCGTCGCTTCTTCAAACAGCAGGCGCGCGATCTGCGAAGCGCCGTCCTTCTTGTAGCTCCAGTCCTTGTAGCTTTCGTTGTCCGCAAGATAATCCTTAGCATAGGTCAACACCTTGCTCATTGTGACGACGCCCTCTGTCACAAGATCCACGCCTGCGATCTCCGCAGTCGGCGGGATCTCGGGATCGAGATAGTCGAGGTTCGGGATGACTTCCGTGCCGAGGTAGCGTGCGGCGATCTCCGAGGTCGTGCCGCCGCAGACGATGTGCTTGCCCTCCTTGCTGAAAAAGAGGGAGAGCATCTTGTCGCAGTCGTCGCGGTTCGAGGGCGGACCGAACAGCAGGTTCATTGCGGCGCGCTTGCGAATGCGGACGACACAGGCGGTCGTATCGTCGCCGGGCTGCCCGCCGTAGAGCTTGTAGCATTCGTCGAGCAGGATGGTCGTGAGCGTTTTGGCAGTGAACCCGACGTCGTAGAGCGTCTCAAGAAACTCAATGATGTCCTTGCGCTCCCAGCCGAAGTTCAGCTCCATGCCGACGCCCGCGTACAGGCAGCCGTCGCTCAGCGCAACGAAGATGTCGTTTTCACGCAGCGCAAAGCGGCTCTTGCGGATCGTCTTGCCGCCGATGTTCAGCGTGGTGCGCGGGAATTCGTAGTTTTTGCCGTCGCGCAGCAGGATGACGGCGGGGTTATCGTACTCGATGACCTCGACCTCGCGGTTGTCGATGAGCCGGAGGATCGTGAAGGTCGAATACGCCACCTGCCGCTCCGAGCACACGGGAAGCGTCGCAGCGATCGTGGAGACGCAGTCCTCGATGGGAAGCCCCTCCGCGATCATCGTGGAGATGATGCGGCTCGTAAGCGTCGAGAGAATGCTGGCCTTTACGCCGCTGCCAAGCCCGTCCGCGAGCACGATGGTGGTGGTGTCCTCGTTCAGCCCGACGACCTCAACGTGGTCGCCGCAGAGCTGCTCGCCGTATTTCAACAGGCTGTGATAGCCGATGTCCGCCGAGAGATTATTCATCGCTGATCGACTCCTTGAGCTTTGCAAGCGCGATCTTCGTTTCCGCCGCCGTTTCGCCGAGCAGAGAAGCGATCTCCTGTACGATGCGCATCTGTTTGTCTACGACCTGGTCGGCCGTCTCGATCGTTTTCTCGCGCATGGACTCGCGACGCTCGCGCTCCTGCTCCTGCTCGGTCACATCGCGCAGGATGCAGAGGATCTGGTGAAACTCGCGGTCGTACACGATCGTTTCATCCACATAGCGGCTGTATTCCGCAAGGTAGGTGCGCCGGTCGCGCACGCTCCTGCCCGTATCGCGCGCCTGCATGAAGTCCTGCGGATCAAGAATGCGGATGACCTGCTCGCCCAGCACGTCGGAGGCGGAACGCAGGTTCAGGATCGACAGCGCCGCACGGTTGATCTGCTGCACTTCGAGCTTGTCGTTCAGCACGATGATGCCGTTTGGCGCGTTGTTCAAAACGCTGTTGGAGAAGTGCTCTGCGCGGTCTTTCAAAAACGGCAGACACATCGAAAGGTCAGCCTTGCCCTGATAGACCGCGATGGCCTTTTCCCGGCAGGTGTTGTAGCCGCAGGTGCCGCAATTCAGCTCGTGCTCCGGCTTCGTCTTGCCCATCTGGCGCAGAATGTCTCGAATCTCCTGCTCGCCCGGCATTCGCTGCGGCTTTCCGAGATATGCGAGACGCTTTTTCAGCGCGCCGTCCGGGAGCGATTCGATCGGAAAGTCCTTGCCGCCCGCGTAGGCGGAGACGGCCGCAAAATCGCGGATAGGCGTATGATGGTACTTCTCCATAACCGGCCCGCCGATGCAGCTGCCGATGCAGGCCGACATTTCGATGAAGCAATGATGCAGGTTGCCGTGGCGGATGTCCTCGAGCGCAGCCTTGCAGTTTTCCGTGCCGTCGAGCGCAAGATAGGTGTAGCCCGGCCTGTCGCAGGCCATGGTTTTCAAAATCCCGCCCGTGGTCGGGAACAGACGCGCACGGCTGTCCTCGCGCGATGCGTGGCCCGTGCCGAGCGCAACACCCTGCGCTTTGAACCACTCGGTCAGCTCCTCAAAGGTCAGCACCGCGTCCACGATGCCCTGGTAGCGGTCGGCCTCGTCCTTTTTTGCCAGGCACGGCCCGATGAACACGGTCCTGGCATCCGGGTGACGGCGTTTGATGTCGAGACAATGCGCCTGCATGGGGGAAGCGACGTCGGCAAGATACGGCAGCAGATCCGGGTAGTATTTTTGGATGAGCAGGTTGATGCTGTGGCAGCAGGACGAGATCAGAACATCCCGCTGACCGTCGCGCAGCAGCTGCTCGTAGGCGGTCTTGACATGCGTCGCGCCGATGGCAGTCTCCTCTGCGCCGGCGAAGCCCAGCGCTTTCAGCCCGGTTTCAAGCACCTCAATGCCCGCGCCGTTGTAATTTGCGATAAAGGACGGCGCGACGGAGGCGTATACGGGCGCGTTCCCTGCGAGCAGCACCTTGACCTGCTCAACGCCGCTCGCGATCTCCTTGGCGTTCTGCGGGCAGACGACAAAGCACTGGCCGCAGAGAATGCATTCGTCGCCCACGATGTTCGCCTGGCCTGCGGAAAACCGGATGGACTTGACCGGACAGGCGCGAATGCAGCGGTAGCAGTTTTTGCAATTGGAGCGCTTGAGCTTCAAAAACTCTGCCATCGCTTATGCCTCGCTTTCCGCGCGCTCGTTCGCACGCTCCATGAACGCCTCGGAAAAGACGAGACAACGTTCGTGCTCGCCCTCGGCGACCAGACCCGCCGCGTCATACGCTTCGAGACGGAAACGGAGCTTTCTGCCTGCGACTTCATAGAGCGTCGTTATCACGCGCACGGTCTTTCCGACCACGGTGGGCGCGCGGTGCGAGACGCTGATGGCTGTGCCGACCGTTGTCGCGCTTCCCGGCAGCATGGAAGCCACGCTGTCCTTCGCGGCGTTTTCAAAAAATGCGATGAGCGCAGGCGTCGCAAGCACGGGCAGGTCGCCGCTGCCCAGTGCGAGCGCGGTGTTCTGCTCTGTCACGGAATACAGTTTTTCGGCAGTCGCGCCGGTCTTCAAAGCTTCCATCATGTTGAGCAAACCTCCCTTTGTGCCCGTTCAGGCGTGGAACGCAGGCAGGACCTGCGTTTCGAAAAACGTGCGCGCCGTGTCCGGAGAAACGGAGTGCAGCGTGTCGTCCACGAGTACGGAAACGCCGTTGCAGCAGTTGCCAACGCAGAATGTACCCTTCAGCGTGACACGGTCCTGGAGCCCGTGCTCCGCAACGAGCGCGCGGATCTGCTCGACGACTTCGCGCGAGCCTTTCAGATGGCAGGAACTGCCGATGCAAATGGTAATCGTCATGGGAACCTCCTTGTGATACGAAGCATGTAAAACGCACGGTCCTTGTGCGCAGCATCAAATGGAAAACCAGCCGGGCAATCCCGCCGCGGTGCGGCAGCGCGGAACGCAAAAAAGGCGCAATGATAAATCACCATTCGCCTGAACCGACACCCGGTCGCTCCGCACGCTCCTTTGCAGACGCAGAGACGATCGCCTCCGCGCTGCGCCCGGCAGAGCGCCGCTTGTTCGTTTCAGGCATTCCGCCCGGAAAGCTCCTGCGTCCCGCCGCTTGGGATGGGATCCGCAGCCGGGCGTAACGCACACGGTGGTGCATACCCTCTGCGGCGCTTGCGGCGATGCGGATGCAGCAGCTCTCCGGCGATGGCTTTTATCGTTGCACCGGAACGTGCCGTGAAACCGAAAAATTCCGTATAAAAAAAGAGAATGCCCGCCGGAGGGCGCTGCGTTTGCCAGTTGGCGGGGGGACTATTTCCGCCCAGCACAGCGCGGCGCCTTCGGTTGGCAGGGGGGCTTCTTTTCCGGTAGCCGATCGTCTCAACCCAATCGGTGCGGATATGTCGCCTTCAGTAGTCCCTCGTCTGAAGGTCAATTGCAGTATGGCGCATTTTTCGCCACAGGTCAAGGGCTTTTTGGAAAAATCCTGGTTCTTTTCTAAAATCCGCAAAATAGCACCCGTTTTTCGACAAATTGCGACAATATGCTCAGGGGGCGGCGGTGGCGTTTTTCAGCATCCGCGCAAGATCCAGCTCCGGATGCTGGCCGCCGGCAGCCTTTGTATCCGCGCGGTTCAGCTCATACCGATACGTCTTGCCCGCCGCCGTGACAAACTCCGTATAGACAGTGTAGCTGCTGCAGCAATAGAGCTCAAGCTTCGCGCCGCCGTCAAGTGCGACGGTATAGTGTACGCCGTAGCGTTTCGGCTGCCGCGCGTCAAGGAAGTTCGCCTCGATGAGATACATGCACAGCTTGTCCGCAGCGTCCGCCGTAAGCGGATACGGCTCGCCGCCGTTCTTTGCCACAAGTCCGCCGCCGCTCGTCTGCACTTCGGAAAGCGCGTCTGCCAGGTCGATCTTAAAGTGACGAATCGTCGCCATATAGACCGTACCGCGTGTGAACAGAAAGAGCACAGCGCCCATGATGAGCAGCACGACGGCAAGCGCGATCCAAAGCGAATCGATCCGGAGACGTTTTCGAACCATGGAGAACCTCCGGCTTTGTTTCTCTCATTTTACCATACGCAGAACCGCCGCGTCCAGCAGCCCTGCGCAGCCGCTCAGCCGGGGATCTCGGAAACGCCGTTCAGCACGAGCCGCGGCCTGTAGGGGAACCGCTCGATCGTCTCACGACTGCTGACGCCGGACAGCACGAGCACGGTATCCAATCCACTCTCGATGCCCGCGATGACGTCCGTATCCATGCGGTCGCCGATCATGGCCGCATCCGCCGCGTGAACGCCGAGCATTTGCAGTCCGGTGCGCATCATGAGCGGGTTGGGCTTGCCGATGTAGTAGGCCTTTTTGCCGGTGGCCGCTTCAATGGGGATGACCAGCGTGCGGCAGGCGGGCAGCAGCCCGTTCTCCGAGGGGCCGGTGAGATCGTAGTTTGTGCCGATCAGCTTTGCGCCGCGCTCGATGCAGCGCATGGCGTGACAGATGCTCTCATAGCCGTAGCTTGTCGTTTCACCGACGATCACATATTCCGGATCGATCTCATTGATCGTGATGCCGCAGTCGTAGAGCGCCTTGTACAGACCGGGATCGCCGATGACATAAGCGCTGCATCCGGGACTTTGGCTTTGGATAAACCGCGCGGTCGCAAGCGCGCTTGTGTAAAAATGGCGTTCGTCCACGTCGAGCCCCATACGCTGGAGCTTCTGCCGGAGTTCCTCCGGGGATTTGCCGCTCGCATTGGTCAGGAAGAGAAATTCTTTCTTCTCCCGGTACAGCCACTCGACAAACTCCCTGACGCCCGGCAGCAGCCGGTTGCCATGGTAGATAACGCCGTCCATATCACAAAGGTAGCCTTGTTTGCTTCTTAAGTTTTCCATCTGTCTTCTTCTCCTTTTCCGCATTCTTCTTCTGCGCATCCGGCGGCCCCATGCCGCGGATGCAGCGCGTCCGGCAAAGATGCTCCGCGCCGAACGGCTGTGGACAGTATACGACAGGATGTGCGGCTGTGCAAGCGGGACACGGAAAATTCAAGATTTGTTTCGATCGTTTGCCACCGCGGGCGGTGCTGCAAGGTGTTGTATATAGAAAGCGTTTCGCCTTGCCAACGCCGCATGATATGTTACAATATGGATGTGCCGAACGAGGCCGATATGAAAAGGAAAGGGAATGAATCTTATGCTGAAACGATGGATATTCGCCGCACTTGCGCTGCTGCTGTTGATCGCCGTGACCGCCTGTAAAGCGCAGGACGCCGAGCCTGCGCCCGCGACGGGAGAGCTTGCGGCATATACGGATGAAGCCATGTCCGCGTTGCTGCGGGGCGAACGGAAGGCGGCCGCGCTGCAATACAGCCGTCTCGGCGAAACGGTCGACGCTCGGGAGACGACGGATGCGGAGACGATCGAGGCGGTGCTTGCCGCGCTGCGTGCGCTGCGCATCGGAGAGCCGGTGGAAGAGCGTGCCACAGACAGCGACGACCTGTTCCTCTTTACACTGGACGACGGGACGACCTGTTCCGTTGCATTTGAAGCGCATAGACTGAACACCGGCGACGCGCGCTACATCGTCGAAAACGGCGGCGCGCTTTGGAAGCTGGCCGCGTCGATTCTCGAACCGGAGGCATAACGGACGGTATGGAACGGACGATGCGCGTCCTTGACCTGGATCTTGATTTCTTTCTGCAAGACTGCTGTCCGCTTGCGCCGATCGGCGAGCGTCCCACACTGGCGGGGCATGCGCCGTGGCCTGTGGAGACGGTGCGGGCGTTTCTCGAAATGCAGTGCGGGCTTTCCCCTGCGCATCCTACGCCCGGCGCGATCTTTCCGACGCATGACTGTGCGCTGGAGTTTTGGCAGCGGCGCATGGCGGAGGGGCGGCTGCTGGCTCCGTTTCATGTGACGCATGTGGACGCGCACAGCGACCTCGGCATCGGGTATCCCGGAACGGGGTTTGTGCGCAACGGCGTTCTTCCCATGCAGCCGGACAAGCGCTGCGACATTGGCCGGTATCGTGCCCAGAAGCAGCTCGATGAGGCGAATTATCTGCTGTTTGCGATCGCCTTCCGGTATGTCGCCGCACTGGACAACGTACGGAATCCCCGCTCGAGACCCGATGTGCCGCAGGAGATCCTTGTGCCGGGGCGTGCGGACGCGATCCGACTGGATTCTTTTGCCGCGCGGCTTATGGAATCGAAGAACGGAAGCGAACCGCTCGTGCCGTTTCATGTGTATGAGGACTATCGCACGTTTTCGAGCGACGCTGCCTATGATTTTGTGACGCTTGCGATCTCACCGCGCTATGCGCCCGCGGCCGCCGACGCGCTTGTGCCCGTGATCGGAGCGTATATCGCGGAAGAATAGGGGAAGAACGGTTCTTCTTGAAGAAAACAGAGGACGTAGCGGGGGAGGCTGCGCTGCGGGGGAAAGACGTTTCTCGGCGCGTCCTGCTTACAACCTTACAACGCGAAAAACGGACGGTTCGTATGTGAACCGTCCGTTTTGTGCTGTATGTTGGCGCGAAGTTCTAAGGACAGCAGGGAAGCTTTCCCGCAATCAACCCTCTTTTGCTACCGTTTCTATTTGCAGAGAAGCGGTAAAGAAGAGAACGTCTTTCGCCTCGGATCAACCCTCGCTGCGGCGTTTGCGCTGCGCCGCATTCCAGCCGAGCCCCGCAAGCGCAACGATGGCCAGTCCGGCCCAAAGCCAAGGCATGGAGCTGTCGCCCGTGACGGGGATCTCACTGTCCTCGACCACGACCAGCGTGAATATCGGACTGTCTACGGAGCCGTTCGCATTGCTGACCTTGCAGTAGTAGCGATAGCCCTTGTTCTCCATAGCCACGGCCGAAGTGATGTATTCGGGATCGGTCGCGTCCTCAATGCGTTTCCAGCCATTGCCGCGATCCACATACCATTGATAGGTATCCGCGTTTTCCGCGGTTACACGCATGGTGCCGGTCTTTCCGACGGGAACGGTGACCTGCGTGTCCTCCGTGGGCGCGGTGATGACGGGCATATCCGATGCGCCGGGCTCTACCTTGTCCATGACGAGCATTTTGTGATATACGCCCATCCAATAGGGCAGCGTGTAGGTGGTCGAGCCCTCGAGACAGTTCGGGTTATCCGAGTTCAGGATATAGGTGGAGTTATTGAACTTGTGGATCCCGCGCTCGTCCGGCGCGGCGACTGCATACTCCACGTCCAGCTTGCCGCTCAGCGGCGTACCGAGCGCGCTGAGATCGTACTGGCCGTAGGTGATGCCGCCGGTCAGCAGGATGGCGATGATGCCCTCTGCACCGATAGCCGTGGGCGGCAGACTGGTCTTTTTGATCGAAAGGCCGCCGCGTGTGGACAGGTCGCGGCTGTAGCTCTCAAGGTCGAACACCATGATGTCGTCCCGCGCATTGTTCGAAGCGCACAAGCGTCGCGTATCTACCGGATGGCGGGACAGGCTCCACGCTGCGGTCTCCAGAATACTGTTGCCGTATGCGTCCTTGATCGACTTGGACGGATATGCAAGCTGGTAGATGTAGTAGAGGAGCGGGTTTTCACTGTACTGGAACGATTCGGTCCACCACTGATCGAGCGCATCACGGTAAACGTTCAGCGTATCGGCGTCCTTTTCAAGCTGGAAGAGGACATAGAACGCGAGCGCCGCCATTTCCTCGTCGGAATACTGGGCGAACATCCGCAGCAGGAAGTCCTTTTCCTGCGTGAGCGGCACTGCGCCGGGCACACCCATGAGAGCGGGCAGACCACCGGCGTTCAGCGCGTCGGTCAGCGAGTAGGAGCCGAGCGTGCTGCCGAGCAGCGGCGCAGCGTATTTGTTCAGGAACTCCTCGTCGCGCGCTTTGTGCGTAGCCATCACATCGCCGTAGAGGTAGGAGCCGTTTTCAAGCAGCAGACGGTATTCGTTTTCCCACTTTTCATAGCCGGTCGTATAGGCGGCGAGCTTGAAGGCGGTCAGCAGCACGGCTGCGGTCAGCGGCGACGACGGCGCGCCCCAGCGATAGGTGTAGAAATATTGGCGGTTCATCTTGCCCCATGTCGTGGGCTGGCCGCTTGCATCCACGAGCATGTACTCGTTGTCCGCAAGGTGCTGGGCAAAACGATCCATCGTGTTTGCGATGATGCCCGCAAGCTCGATGTCCTCCGTGCGGAACACGTCGAATGCGAGCTTATAGAGGAAGAGGTGTCCGATGATCTCATCCGTGGAAGTATCGCCCTTGTAAACGATATCCTGGAGCTTCACGCCCGAGCCGAGCAGGTCGTTCCAGAGGCGCGCGGGGATCTCGCCGGAAGCGTCCACGCGAATGCCCTTCAGGTCTTCACCGTTGACAACGCCGCCGCTCTTGGATTTTCCGACGGCAATGCGGTTGGATGCGCTGTAATCGGAAAGATCGTAATAGATCTCGCCGCTGTAGCTGTCTGCGTTGCCGCCCGCTTCGCCGTGCAGCGAATAGGTACGGGCGATGAATCCGCCGAGGCTGCGGCTGCGGCGGGCAAAGTCGCCGCTCGAGGTGCGCGGATCCGCCCATGCGTCCTCATCGAGCGGACGGTTCTGCCCGAGCGACCAGTTCTTTGCGGGAGAAACGTCGGGAACGGAAATCGAATAGTTTCCGCCCTCCTTCAGCGCCTTTTCGGAGATGCTCTTGCCGCCGTTGTTGTAGACCGGGAGCGTGCCGTAGAGGTCATATCCGCCGTCCGGAATGTAGCGGACGTAGGCTTCGGTATCGCCGGTGCGCATGGAGATGTTCGCAAGCAGCAGGACCGCTTCCGTCGAACGGGTGGCGGAGGCGCGGGCTTCGTTCGTCATGCGCTGCAATTCGCTGTTTTTCGGGGCCTTTTTCAGCTCGTCGCGGAGAACGGCGTAGCGCATCAGCTCGCCCGCGCCGTACATGGCCGTCCAGAGTCCGTCGTTGTCGGTCTCCCACGGGGTCCATTGCGAGCCGTTCCAGTAGGCTTCGGACACCATGCCGCGGCGGGAAACATACTGCTGCGTCGTGTTCGACATGACGGAGGCTTTTTCCGCGCCCGTCATCTCGATCATTGCGATATGCGTGACGCCGCTCGCCATGACGGTCCAGATGCCGTTTTCACCGTCGGGCACAATGCCGAGCACCTTGCCGGACGTGGAATCGGCGCTGTAAAAGTAGCGGTCGCCCATGAAGCGCATTTCACGGTCGCGCGCGGTGGGCGCATTCGCGTCCCGGCGCAGAACGCCGTAATCCGTGATCGACCAGGTCGCGCCGTCTGCCGTGACCGCCGTTTGATAGGCGGAGCGATCCGACGACTGGACGCAGCCGCGCACTTCGTCCGGCAGGGATGCATCGCTCGATGCATAGCGTGTGACGATTTTTTGGAGGTTTTTGACCTCCTTGGCGGGTACGCCCGCGTAATGGACGATCCCGGAGCCGCCTGCGCCGCTCGTGGGCGCCTGCTTGACGGTCAAGGCCGCGCTTGCGGTCAGACCGTTGCCGGACGACACGATCTGCGTCGCGGTAATGGTAGCTTTACCGGGCATGACTGCCGTAACGCGGCCCCACGCATCCACTGTGGCGACGGAGGGTTCGCTGCTTTCCCAGCGCAGCATACGGACCATAACGCCGGCAGAGAAGGCATAATCCAGCGTGCGGCTGTCGCCGGGCAGGAGTTCCCAGCTTTCCGGGACGATGAGTTGGAACGTTTCGCCTGCCGCTGCGGCCGGGGACACGATCCCCAGGATCAGCACGGCAGCCAGAAGGAAGGATAACACGCGCTTCATACTTTACCTCTCAAGTATCTGTGTTTTATTGTTCCGCAGATCCCCCTGCGGCGATCTTCTGCTTGACCTGCGCGAGCCGCTCGCCGTAGAGCGGATACCGCGTGATGATGAGGCAGCCGATGAGCACAAGCCCCGCGGGAAGGAAGCTCATGGCGACCTTAAAGCCCGTGGCGGCGCTTGCGACCTGCGTCTGCGCGCCCTCGACATATCCGAAGATTCCCATGATCAGGCTCAGGATTACCGCCTGCAGGCCGGAAGCAAAGCGGATGATGAACGCCTGTATGCCATAGAATGCGCCTTCACGCCGCAGCCCTGTCACGGACTGATCCTCGTCGATGATCTCCGTATAGAGGAGCTTGGGCATCAACAGACCGCCGGTCACGCCGAGACCGAGCAGGACGGACAGCACAACGGACAGGATGAAGCTGCTCGAGAAGAAGAAGCCGCAGGCCACGAGCGCAAAGAGCAGCAGACTCAGGATGTAGGTCTTCTTTGTGCCGATGCGGTTTGAGACGAAGATGACGAGCGGCGTGAACAGCAGCGCCGAGACGAACACCACCGAGGTGATGACCATGGCCGCCATGTCCACATCGGGGAAGATGTACTTTGCGTAGTATGGTACGGCCGCCATCAGCAGCAGGCGTGCCGTTTCGACAAAGAACACGCAGCAGACGCAAATGAGAAAGCTGCGGCTGCGGAAGGTCTGGCGAATGGATTGGAGCAGCGGGAGCGACGGCTGCGCCGCATGCTTCGGGTTTTCGCGGATACCGAACACGGTGAGCAGCATGACGATTGCGCCGATGCAGCCGAAAATGGTCGCCATGGCGGACCAGCCGTATTTTGTAAAGACGGGTTCCACCGCGACGGAGGCGATGACGCCGCCCAGCACGTCCGCGACCTGCGCGATGCCGATGATGCGGCCGCGATCCTTCTCCTTCTCATACATGTCCGGCACGACCGCTTCCCAGTTCAGAAGCACGGTCGTGAAGAAGAAATCATATACGCAGAGCGAAAGCGTATAGTACAGGATCTGTGCCGTGGGCGTTGTGAGGCTTGCGGTCGGCGGCGAAAATACGAAGATGAAGCACAGGCCGAAGGGGATCGCACCAAACAGCACATAGGGCAGACGTCGTCCCAGCTTTGTGTGCGTACGGTCGGAGATGAACCCCATCAGAGGATCGTTGATGGCGTTCCAGATGGAGTAGATGATCATCGCGATGCCGATGGCCTTGGCGTTGAAGCCCAGCGTATCGATATAGAAGAAGCTGAGCCATGTGCCGATGATCGTGCCGAACAAACTGGCGGTGAAATTGCCGCCGCCGTACAGGATCTCGCGCCAGAGCGGAAGCCGCTCGCCGGTATAGGGCTTGACAAGTTTCATATGGACCTCCTATTTTGCCGGTTCGACCGGCAGATTGAAGCAGTGCAGCTGTAAGAACGAATAGAGTTTCAGCGCTTCCGCCCGCTTGACGCCGGCCTTTTGCCCGAACCAGCGGGACTGTGCGTCCAATGCAAGCAGAAGGGTCGGCTCCACTTGAGAGCGATGACGTTTCACGGCGTCGAGCTTTGCATCCCAGAATGCGCCGATGTCCGCGTAGGCGTTCGGCTCCGCCGTGAAGTATTGGCCGAGGATCCCGACCTGCCAGGGGTCCGTATGCCGCGCGTTGTCCGGCAGGCGCGGACAGAAATCGCAGACCGCGTCCATGACCGCATAGCGCACTGCCCAGCCGGTCTTGATGTGATCGCGGTGGCATTCGTTGGTCAGCGTCGGGTCAACGGAAAATACCGCGTCCGGCCGAAGCCTGCGAATGACGGGGACGATCTTTTCCGCGATCTGCTCCGCCGTGGCGTCGGTCTTGTCCGCAAAGCCGAGGAAACCTGCGCTCTGCACGCCGAGACGCGCCATGGCGTCCAGCGCCTCGCGCTGCCGCAGGGAAAGCCCGTCCCTGTATTGGTCGGGCGGGCAGTCGAGCCGGTCGTCCGTTACGGTCAGGGCAAAGACCTCCGCGCCGCGGCTCAGAAGATAGGCCATCGTGCCGCCTGCGCCGATCTCGTTGTCGTCCGGGTGCGGCTGAATGAAGAGCGCGCGGCGAACGGTTTCGAGCTTCGGCACTGCGGCAAGTTCGACTGCAAGTCGCTCCATCATTGCGCGCAGCCTCCGAAACTCTGCCGGACACGTTCCTTGAGTCCGGCTTCATCTTCCGGCTGTACGCCGTCGAGCTCCATCGCCCAGAGCAGTGCGCCTGCGACCGGCTCCGTCGAGATGATGCGGATGCGATAGTCGCCCGCTTTTGCAAGACTGCTGCGCAGCGTATCGATGGCAAGCGGACACTCACAGCGCGTGAACTGGGAACCGAGCAGCACCACGTCGATGGGCGACGGAAGCGCGAGCTCTTCTGCGATGCAGCGAATGGAGAGCGCGTAATCCTCGCCGCTGTCGATCAGGATGCGGCGTGCGACCGCATCGCCTGCGCCTGCCGCTTCGTGCAGCAGCTGCGAGATCCTGCGGTACGCGGCCGCCATATCGCCGTAGATCTGCATCGCGACGGCCTGGCAGAACGCATCGCGGGCGTCGATGCCGAGCCAATCGAAGAACATTCCTGTGAGAGCGGTCTCCTCGCCGCGCTTGAACAGCGCCGTATAGACCGCACGGATCGCCGCGGGAACGAGATAGCCGCTGCCGCCGAGATCGCCGGTCAGATCGTTGTGCCCGCCGATCTGCATGGTGCGTCCGTCCGCCGCAATGCCCGCCACGGAATAGCCCGTACCGTTTACGGCGGAGACGCCGGAACGCCCCGCTTCGGCTTTTACGCCGAGGTATGCGTCGTTGGACAGAAGAAAACGGGAAAATCCCATGCCCGCGAGGATCTGTGAGATGAATTCATGCTGCATGGGCGTATCGACGCCGCTCATGCCGAACGCCGCGGCGCGCAGACCGTCTGCGGAAACGCCGGCCTGCTCCAGCAGCGGAAACACGATCCCGCTCACTGCGTCCGCAAGCGCGCCCATGCCGCCGGGCAGCGCTTCATGGTTGGTCGAGCCGCCGCGGACGGTCAGCAGCGTATCCGTCGCCGTGTTGTACAACGCACAGCGCGTCTTGGTTCCGCCGCCGTCGAGTCCCAGATACCAGCAGTTCTGCATTCCGTTATTCCCTTCCTTCAAAGAACGATGATTTCAAATGCGTCCGGTGCGCTTCGAGCAGCGCGTCGAGAACGGTTTTTGTTCGCCGGAAATCGCCCGCCAGCGGGTGGCTGAGCGCCGCGGCAAGCGCGTCCTGATAGCGGCCGGAAAACGCCGCGCGCGCAGCGAGACGTTCGTAGGCCTTGACCGCCTGCATCAATCCTGTGATGTGCTCGGAGGCCGTGCTGCGCAGGGGAAGCGGTTCCGCGCCGTCGCGTGTGATGCGGCAGCGGATCTCCGCAACGTCTTCGGGATGCAGCATGGGCAGCATTCCGCGGTTCTGCACGTTGACCACATGCATTGCGCCGGTATCGTTTTCCAGCGCTTCGATGAGACGGACCGCCGCAGTCGAGTACATCGCGCCGCCGCGTTTTTCGAGCAGCGCGGGCGCGGTATCCGTCGCGGGGTCGGCGTAAAGCGCAAGCAGCTTGTGTTCCAGCGCAAGACAGACCTCGCCGCGTGTCTTCCGTTCGTCCTGGCAGGCGGCAAGCATTTCGTTTCGGTGGTAATAATAGTTGAGATAGCCGCAGGGGAACCCGCCGATCGCGCGCAGTTCTTCCGGCGTGTACTTCATATCCGGGATGTTGTTGAGCCCGGACTGCTCGATGGGAAGGGACAGTACGCGCTCCAAAAGCTCCGTCTGTCCGTCGTAGATACCCGTGATCCAGCAGAGATGGTTGAGGCCGGTAAACTCACACTCGACCGCCTCGCCAAGCAGCGTTTCCGCCTCGCGCGCGAGCTTTACGGGGATGTTGCACAACCCGATGCAGCGCAGGTTCGGCCGCGCGTGAAGCAGGGCTTCCGTCACAAGGCCGGAGGGATTTGCAAAGTTGATGAGCCACGCGTTCGGCGATGCGTATTTCTGCACGGCGTCCGCGATCTCGTCGATCACGGGAATGGTGCGAAGCGCGCAGGACAGGCCGCCGAGCCCCGTGGTCTCCTGTCCGATCAGACCGTGCTGCAGGGGGATGCGTTCGTCGAGAATGCGTGCGGGCATCTTGCCGACACGGATCTGCGTGACGACATAGTCCGCGTCGCGGACGGCCTTGCGATAGTCGCAGTAGCGCTCGACACGCGCCTTGGCCGACGCTTTGCGCAGCATGCGTTCCGTCAGAGCGGCGAGGACCTCGCAGCGCTCCATGTCCGTATCGCAAAACGCGAAGGTGTCGATATGCAAACGATCTTGACAGCGGAGGAAACCATTGATCAGTTCCGGCGTGTATGTGCTTCCTGCTCCGATGACGGCGATACGCAGTGAATGCGGCATATAGAATTGCTCCCAATGAATTTATTAAGTTACTTAATTATATTCAATATAGCATCGGAGCGCCTCACTGTCAAGGGGGCGGATGCGGGAATTCCGCGTAGGATCTGGGCAGTCTCGCCTCTTTACAGGATACTGAAGTTCCTTTATAATACCATGCAGCGGACGCAGCGAATGCACCCGGTGCGAACGTGCTTGTGCCGTGCGAAACGCGCGGCCGCACGAGGAACGTTGTTCCGCAGAGCAAAGGGGAAGGAGTTGGAACGCATGTGCGCAGTATTTGCCGCAGATATGAAGGAACAGAACCGTTTGCAGGTCTATCATGCGATCCGCCAAACCCCCGGCCAGGCGGTCACGCGAACGGAGATCGGGCGGAAAACGGGGATCTCTGCGCCGACGGTGCTGAAAATATTCGATTTTTTTGAACGGCGGGGACTGTTGGTTTCGGAGGGCGAAAAAAACGTCATGGACGCCGGGCGCAAGCCGAGCGTATTTCGATTTGTTCCTGCCGCCGCGCTTACGGTGGGCGTGACCTACGACGGGCATGTGCTGGAAATGTCGCTTGTCGATCTGAACTATCAAACGGTAAAACACAGACGGTTCCCGCTGACGACGGACGTCGCATCCATGGTCGGAGAAACGCTGCCGCGCTGTCTGCCGGAGTTTACGGCCGGGGCGCCGAGGATCCTGGGGATCGGCGTATCCCTGCCGGCGTCGGTAAATAATGCGGAAAAGCGGATCACCTATCAGGCGTTCCCCTCTTTTCGGGAGCGTATGTCGAAGGGAAGCCTTATGCCGGAGTGCAACGCGCTGGAAAAGCGCATGGGCTTGCCGGTCCTGTTTGAAAACGACGTGAACTGCGCTGCGATCGCGGAATACCGGCAGCTTGGACTCGGCGAACAGGACGACCTCATCTATATCATGCTGGGCGGCGGCGTCGGCGCAGGGCTTGTGATGGACGGGCGGCTGCGGCGCGGCGGGAATTTTTCCTGCGGCGAGATCGGATACATGGTCTGGAACGCGGACTACCGGGGCGACAGCAGAACGGGCTATCTCGAGGATCTGCTCTACCGCGCGCCGAAGGAACGTTATGGCGTCGATCTGCTGCGGACGGACGTTTCCGTGCCGGAAGCATTGGTGAGCGAGCTGGCCGATACACTGGCGATCGCCATTGCCAATCTGTCCAATGCGCTGGATGTGAGCCGGTTTATTCTCGGCGGCTGTGTGGCGGAACGATTGGGCGAGCAGCTGCTTCAGGAAGTGAACGCACGCCTGTTCCGGCTTTGTGTCCATGATGCCTATCTCATTCCGGCGTGCTGTGCCGATGGCTGCGCGCGCGGCGCGGCCTCGCTTTTGATCCAACAGGAACTGGACAGATTTCTCTCCGATCGCGGCGATCCAGAGCTGGACGCATAAAGCGCGTTTTCGTCCTGAAAAACAAACCGAAGGAAAGCGTTCCCCCTTTTTGCTTTTTTCAAAAGCGGGAGGGGGACTTTTTCTGCTGAAAAACAACAGGAAACGCTGCGTGGACGGGGAAACGGCGAAGAGAAGGCCTTCTTTCCACCATCACAATCTGCCCCGCGAAAGAAACGGGCGGTTCGCATGTGAACCGTCCGTTTTGTGCAGAGCGCAGGCCCAAAGAGCAAAAGTGCAGCAAGCATATGACCGCGCCGACGTTTTCCGGCAGCGTTTGCCCAGAAGAAGACCGTTCGCGGCCTACGTCCGCGCGCCACGCTCCGTGACCCGTACCCAGTAACCGCCGGAGCGCGTGCGGATGAAGCGGGTAAAGCCGGACAAATGCCGCGGCGGCAAGGGGCTGTACTCGCCGCGCACCGCAAACAGGCGATACCGTTCCCGGCCGCTGATCCATTCGCCCTCCAGGTGCTCCAGTACGCCGCTGCCGGAGATCCGAACGAATTGAGCACCGGGGAAGATATGCGGGAACGGATTATCGCAGCGCTCGCGGGCAATAGCATTCGGCAGCTCCAGCAGCGCTTCGACCTGTTCATCCCATGCCCTGCGGTGCGACGCGCACTCTGCTGTGTCGGCAGGCGGGCGCTGTGCGGAAGACGGTTTCTGCGGCGATGGCTCCGCCTTTGTGCCGGACAGCGCCGTGCGGAATGCGTCCGCCGATGCGTGCGTTTCCCTTGCACGCTCGCTCTGCGCGGCGCTCCTTGCGCCCTCCTGCGTGACTAGCGGAAGCACGGGCGTATTCAGCCGGGAAAAGGCTGCGTCCGCGCGCCGCAGCAGCGCCATAAAGGATTCCGAATCCGCGGCGCTCTCCTGTACGGAGGGCGGGACGCGATCCTCGGCTCTTGTGAAGTGCAGCAGTTTGCCCGCAGTTTCCCCTACCGGCTTGGCTTGCCGGGGCGTATCGCCGTGCGCGGGCATGCTTTGCGCTTCCGCGCGCTGCACGTCATCCGCGGCAGGCTGCGCGATCGTTTCCCGTGCCGGCTGGGGCGGTACGGGCGCGTGCTCCGTCGGGGCGTTCGCGCTGCGCAACGGCTCGGCTTGCCGGGGCGTGTCGC
>ERZ857629.197-NODE-197-length-92653-cov-7.187164_pt1 | contig 92653 bp, 93 predicted proteins | sample MGYA00519700_ERZ857629 | MGnify/ENA primary metagenome ERZ857629 (study PRJEB31778, sample SAMEA3449351) | human gut metagenome | biome: human gut; feature: human-associated habitat; material: faeces | place: United Kingdom | collected 2010/2012 ... | reverse complement strand
GCATCCAGTAAAGATGCAGGGAAGAAACTTTGTGCAATTAATCAGATTACAGAAAACGCAATTATTCATCCGGTAATAGATAGATTACTTTTGCTACCGGATAAACAAATATAACTTGCAGTCGATTTTTTTCGACCGCAAAATTGATGTCATGAGGTGATCAGAATGTCTAAAGAGAAAATAAAAGTGTATCTTTACACCCGTGTTTTCACAAACATGCAGATAGATGGCTATTCTCTGGATGCACAGAAAACAAGAATGAAAGCGTTCTGCGACTCTGTTCTGTCAGCAGTGGCAGAGATTGAACGTGAGAACATTCGTGTTCAGACAATGGAAGGAAGGATGCAGAAAGCCAGGGAAGGTAAATGGAATGGTGGTTTTGCACCGTATGGATATTCTCTCATTGATGTAAAAGGAAGTGTTATATGGAACAGAAAGTAATAGAAAGCATATTTGATTCTTGGGACGAAACCATAATATGGTCTTGTCTACAAGGGGTAATGGGAGAAATATATACTAATTCTACAGAAGATGCGGCAATGGCTATATTGGGTGATTTTGCGTTTTTTGCAGGAAAGCCATGTGAAGATTTGATTCAGTGGGAACAGGAAAACTGTAAGCAGGATTTCATCATTATGGTTCCGCAGAATGATGAATGGGCAAAATTGATTGAAATATATTATGGCGAAAAGGCAAAGAAGGTTACTAGATATGCGATAAAAAAAGAATCTGATATATTTGACATTGAAAAGTTAGAGCAGGTAACATTAAGTTTGCCTGAGGGTTATGAACTCAAGCTGTTAGAAGAAGCAGAATATCATATATGCCGGAAAAATGAGTGGTCAAAGGACTTGGTATCGCAATACAAGGATTATGATATGTATAAAGAGTTAGGCTTGGGTGTGGTTGCCATGAATGATGGAGAAATCGTGGCGGGAGCTTCATCTTATAGCAGATATGAGAAAGGTATCGAAATTGAGATTGATACAAGAGAGGATCATAGAAGAAAAGGACTGGCATATGCCTGTGGCGCAAAGCTCATTATAGAGTGTTTGAAAAGAGATTTGTATCCGAGCTGGGATGCACAGAATAAATGGTCTGTAGCATTGGCTGAAAAACTAGGGTATCAATTTAGTCATGAATATACGGCTTATGAAATTATGGGATGGTAAGGATTGTTTTGATGAAAATTTTGGTAATTGGCGGAACAAGATTTTTTTGAATTCATATGATTAATGAACTTTTAAAAAGAGGTTATGATATCACTATTGCTTCTCGTGGTTTAACATCAGATTCTTTTGGCGATAAAGTAAATAGACTTATCATTGACAGAAATAATGAGGCAAGTGTAAAAGAAACCTTGCAGGGAAATCATTATGATGTGGTAATTGACAAAATTGCTTATTGCTCTAATGATATCAAATATGTTATGGATGCGATTGATTGCGACAAGTATATCTATATGTCCAGTACAGCTATATATAATCCTTTGCATAAGGGTACTGTGGAGGATGATTTTAATGGAATGGAAAATGAGCTGATATGGTGTAACAGAAGTGATTTTTCTTATGATAAGGTAAAGCGCCACGCAGAGTATGCTCTTTGGCAGCAGTATTCTGATAAAAAATGGATTGCTGTAAGATATCCCTTTGTTATTGGGGAGGATGACTATACAAAAAGATTGTGGTTTTATGTAGAGCATATTGTAAAGTCAATTCCTATGAATATTGACAATCTGGATTATCAAATGAGCTACATACGTTCCGATGAAGCCGGAAAATTTATTGCATTTTTAGTGGATAAGGATTTTGCAGGGGCGGTGAATGGAGCATCCGAAGGAACGATTTCCTTAAAAGAGATGATAGAATATGTGGAAAACAAAACAGGGTGTAAGGCATTAATTGATGTGACAGGAGAGAACGCTCCATATAATGGTACACCGGAATACAGTATTTGTACGGAGAAAGCAAAGAAATTGGGATATGAATTTACAAATCTAAAGGACTGGATATATGATCTGTTGGACTATTATATTCAGTTGGTTGATATATGAGGAAGAATTAGAAGGGCAGGAAGCGGATTAAGAAAATAAGGTAGATATACAAGGATTCATATTATAGGTGAGTCACAATGTTGCGCATCTTTTTCGAAAAGTGAGTCAAAAAGTGGAGTACTTTTGCAAAAGGTGCTCCAAAAAGTGACGCACCTATATAAATATCAGGGGTATTAGGGGCGCTGGATGTCCAGTGGACATCCGCTTAGCGCGGAACGGAGTGGAACGGAGACATTCCCCTGACTAGATGCATGAAAGTGGCTTGTGGCCACAAAATGCGTATAAAGCAAAAGCCACCCGAAGAACTTTTTAAGCAATGAAAAATAGACCAACTTCATTGTGATTAGAGCTGAAAATTATAGGTGTGTCAAGATTTCCCACATAAAATGAGAAAGCATGTCAATTATTCCAAATGATTTTCTCAAAGTATGTGGACATTTCCGACATACCTTAAAATAGCTATTTTTGCATACAAGAACATGAAAATTAAGTTGACATATATTTCCGACGCAGCATAAGAAACTCTGTCAATATTTTCGGTTGGCAAATATGACAGAAACAGAGTATCAGAGGTTAATGATTTCTCAGAAGCCAAATGATTATCTGGAGATAAGGATACTTCTGAAAGAACTTATTAACGAAGTGAATCATATAGGAACTAATATTAATCAGATTGTATATAATTATAATTTCGGTTTCTATTCAGAGGATGATAAAGAACGATTGGTAGCATATATGAGAAAACTGAATATAGAAGTAAATAAGGTTTACGAAACTATAAATAAAGGAAAATTCGATAACTGACAGTCGGAAGTTTTTTCTCTTTTGAAACCTTGTTATTTTATCCGTGAAGATGTATATTAGGGATAGGAAATACCACCCAGTGCGGATGTATTTGATACAGTTGGTGGTATTGCAACATGTGAGGGGAAGGAGGAAAGCTTTGAATAAGGAATTTGAACGCTGCTGCACATTCCTGGCTGAGATGATGGAGAAGTACGGAGTACAGGTTATGAGAGATATAGCTGTAGAAATCCAGTTTGATCCAGAGACTTGGGAATTTGATGCAGAAGGAAAACGACTACGGTGCGAAGCTTATGCAAGACGATTTATGAAGCGGTATTTAAGGGCAGCATAAGAAACATCGGCATCCTGCGAGAGTGGGATGTGATACATAGAAAGAGCGTTCAAAAAGTATAAATGATGGTTGATTTTTAAAATATCGGGCATATTATAATAGCAGATATATTTCTAAAATGTTTATAAAGGCGAGTCGCGGCTATTGACTTTTTAGGGATGTTTTATAATCTGTGTGTAGAAAGTTTACCACTGACCGATAGGTGGTATATAAATGGTCGGGTTGAAAGTTTACCGCTGACCAATAAGCGGTATATAAATGGTTGGGTCGAAAGTTTATCCTCCACCAGTGATGGTGGAGGATTTTTGAACTAAAGGAAGGATATGTATGAAGAAAACCGGTTTTTATATATGAATGAACCATATCTTAAAGGTAATAAAGAAGGAAATAGACCGTGTTATTATTGTTTTGAGGATTCTGTTACGGGATTGTATTGGATGATTCCATTATCGAGCAGAATTGACAAGTACAAAAAGATTATGGACAACAAGGAGAAGGCAGGAAAGCCGTGCGATATTATACATATAGTGAAACTGGATGATGACAGAGAAAGTGCTTTTTTGATTCAGGATATGTTTCCTATTACAGAAGAGTACATAGAGCGTGAATATACGATTCCTGGACATGCAAAAGATTTTGAAAAGGCCTTTGGCGTTAAAAGAAATGATGTCGGTTCGTACTTGAAAAAAGTGATTCAAAATGGAACTGTTATTAGTAATAAAATAGTTTCAATTGGCTTAGGAAGGCAGGGATATGAACGAGTTTATGAGTATAAGGGAAACTTCTATACTATGACCGGAATAGGAACAAATGGTTTTATTGTTTCTGCATATCCAGTTAGAAAGGATGATTTATAATGTATACAATAAAATTAATGAATGAGTTTTTACATGGACCAATTTGGGTTTACGATGATGAAGGTTTTATAAGAAGAAAATTTGCTCTGATTGATAGTGATGAAGAACTTCAGACATTGAATGAAGAGGCAAAACAACTGTATGATTCTTGTTATTCCTTTGATGATGGGAATGAAGCATGTAAATTTGATGAAGAAAAGTATAAACAAAATTATACTCAAATGATTAGCATTATTGAGAAAATTATGACAAGATTGGACATAATTAATGATGGTAGTTTTTGTGTAAAAAATTTCATTAAGTTGCAGTGATTCGAACCCATATACTGTATATAATATGATAGCAGGTAGATGGCTATAGTTTAGATGCGCAAAAAGATAAATTGCATAAATACGCAGACTAAGGTTAATGGTTTTTGATAATGTCTGCAATGGATCTTTTTGAAGGTTCACACTTGGTGGCTACCACATAGGCGCTACACCGTTCCTAAGAACCGCGCATCCAATGTTTTGCAACTTTGTCCAAAATGAACATGCAACTTTATCTGCAAAATACATCAACAGAAAGACGAACCAGCCATGCTGTCAGTGCAAGCATGGCTGATACAAAGATGATGACAACAGCCAAAGGACTGGTCAGCAGATAGTTGCCAAGCATGGGGCTATAAAGGAAGAAAAAGGATGCCAGGGAATCACTGAGCATAATCATACCAAACGGCAGCATAAAAAGTGTGCAGCCTAAAATGATTGTGTGGATGATACTCCTTAGCTTTTGGGAGATGGCATATACGACTAACCCCGTCAGATTCATAAATAAAAACCGTATTACTGAGAGTAGCAGGAAATAGGTTCCAAGCGTGATACTGTTCCCATATCTGTCCAGACTCCGAAGGCAATCGGCCGGAAAGTACAGACATGCTGTCCCCACCCCATATGCCTGTAGTGTCGCTTTATAATAAGGACAATACACAAGTACCAGGATTAACAGATTAACGGTCATACCGGTCACCATTCTGATGGTGGGAGCCTTCCTTTTGCCGTAAAATGTGATCCTGCATAGCTTATCGGTTCCTAACTGATAGTCTCTGCCGAAGACCAGGGTACTGCATAACACTGTAAAAAGCATGGCTTCAAAAGCAAGCAATGCGTCTGTCCTCTGGGTGGACGCAGCGGTCAGTTCATCCACTGCAGGCTCATAAACCATGTAACCTATATCATTTTCTGTAATATACTCCCAATACTGCTCTGTCAGTTCAAAGGCCTCATACGCGTACAGCTCCTGCTCTGCAAGATAGTCGGTCTTTCCCTGTAACAGAGCGTCCTGTTTCTGTCTGTTCAGTGTAGCAAAACGTTCTTTTTCCGAAAGGATAAAGTCCTTTTTTTCTTCTGTTACTTCCCCTGACAAATATTGTATATATTGCCTGTAATAGAAGTCGGTATAATCATAGTATCTGACGGTCTCCCTGTCGGAAATAAAGAATTGTGCGACGGCAAGGAGCAGTAGAAGAAGCAGTACTTTTTCTTCGAAAAATAATTTCCACAGCTCGTGAATCCACAGATTTACGGTTCTAAGGACCGGACCTTTTACAGGAAGCAGGGGTAATTTATTCGGCAAATGGACGCTGATTTCGGCCTGACTCTCTGTCAGAACACAGATGCAGCCTGCAATGCCCGCAGCCAGTACCACGGAGGCGGCACTGCTATAGGTAAACGGAAAACCGAATACATTCAGATTGCGATATATGGTAAACAGATTTTCTACATGGAACAAACCGCCGGGAAGCAGATATTTTACAATATCGGTGCCGTTTTCATACAGGAAATGACAGAGGATTACGACTCCCGCACTGCTTACAACCGCACTAATGGTATTGTGAAGGACATCAACAGCAATACCAAAGAGCAGCATATAAAGAAAGGATGCCAGTATTTTATAGGTTAAGAACAGTAAAATAAACTGCCGGACGGAAATATTCCATGCGGTCTGCCGAAACAGGTATACAGAGGACAGGCTACGGGTTAAATCACCTGTTCCATAGAGGTTATGCGCAAGCAGCAGAGTGCTTCCATACAACAGAGACACTACCAGGACGCAACAGACGAAGGAGACACTAATCTTTACAAGGGCAAGGCGTTTCCTTCCGTTATAACAGGTGTGTAACAGGCTGTTCATCCCTGTTTCCTTATCCCTGCCCCAGATGATGATCTGTAAAAACAGCAGCAAAAACAGAACGAGAAGATTGGTAATAGGAGAAGTAGCGAAGAGTTCTATTCCAAGGGAGGGCTGTGGATTTAGAGAGACAGAGGACATCTTTTCATAAGCAGCAGCTGTCAGTTTCCTGTTTTCACGGGTAAAACGGTTTTCTGTTTCCTGAAAACGGGAAAAGGAGTGCCCGGTATCGGTGGACTGTCTGATATTTTCCAGATATTCATCGTACTGTACAATGCTTTCCATCTCTTTCAGAATCCTTGCCTGTACATAAGCGGTACGCAGTGAACCGCTATCGGCACTGTTAGTCCAAAAGGTTTTCTCATAATCTGCCTGCAGCTGTGCATAGACCTGCTCAGGTGGTTCATTTACCAACATGTCGGAAACCAGTTGCCATTGCTGACGATAGCCGTTTTGACCTGTATAAGGCGTATTTCTTACTTCACTGTAGTATATCAGAATCACATTCATGATACATAAACAGAAAATTAGGAAAACAACCGGAAATGTTATGATTTTTTTGCATTCTGCTCTTATCATAATGACATCCCCTCATCCCCGAAAAAGTGCAGATACACTTCCTCCAGAGAAGTCTTTTTATCCTTCCAGTCCTGTGTTTCCTTCTGGGCAGGCAACAGCAGACCATCTTTTAAGAAAAGGACTTCCGTTGCCGCTTTTTCTACATCTGATACCACGTGGGTAGCAAAAATCACAATTCTATCCTCAGAGAACCCGGAGATAATATTTCGGATGCCGATTCTTTCCTTTGGGTCCAGTCCGGCTGTAGGCTCGTCAAATATGAGGATGGACGGGTGATCTAACAGAGCCTGACCAATCAGCAGTCGTTGCTTCATACCACCGGAATATTCCCTGATTTTTTTATCCTGCTGCTTCGTCAGATTTAACATATTAAGTATTTCAGGTATTTCCAGGTCGGCCCTCTTTTTATCCATGCCTTTTAATGCAGCCATATAGTATAGAAATCTCTTTCCTGTAAAAGTAGGATATAGATTCTGTTGCTGAGGGACAAACCCGATATGCTTCAGATAGGAGATACCTAAATCTTTTATGTTTTTACCATCCAGCAGAATCTCTCCCCGGTCAGGGGAAAGATTTCCCGTAATCAGGTTCATCAGCGTACTTTTACCAGCCCCATTCGGCCCCAGCAATCCATAGACCCCTTCCTTAAAAACGTAGGTAAAATCCTGTAAGGCTGTAAAATGCCCATAGTTTTTTGTGACTCCCGACAGCATCAATTCCATAGTGATAGTTCCCCCCATATTCTTAATAAGGACGCCACGTTGCGGTATATTGCGCCCTGCCTGATAATAAGTCCTCTATAGGGACAGCTGCAATATCACCGTTTTCTGTAATTGCAAGCACCCAGTCGCCCATCACATCAAACAGGTAACCATTTTGGGGCAGCGCCGGTACATCCGATACTTTCCCGGTTTTGTAATCATAATGCAGGATGGAAGCGCTATTGTCCTGCCGGACGGACAGTAAGATACCGTCTTCATAAGAATACCCGCTTGTGCAGGTATCTGTCTGACAGGCGGGAAGCCAGGTACCATCCTCTGTAAGCATCATGAGCCCGGCTGTTCCACATGTGTAAACGGTACCCTCATGTGCGCCTAAAAAGACATGGGAGGCATCCGTGGTAAACAGATACTCCGACTCCAGAGTATTCAGATTGAGACTGTATATACACACCCGGTATGTGGTTTCATAGGTATCCCGGATGGGATACTCTGTTTCGTAATAAAGAGAATCTCCCTCGATGAACAGTACGTCCGTGCAGGAGCTTCCATCTTCGTATTCTGTAAGTGTTCGGTATGTGCGCCGGTCCAGATCAACTTCAATCAAAAAAGGAAAGGATTGCAGGGCAGGCATTTCCTCTCCGGTAATGTCTGTTTCGTGCTCATAAGAAGCTGCGGTAAAATACAGTTTTTTATCATAGATACGGCGTTGCAGTCCGGACGAAAATCCATAAGGTATTTCCAACAGCGTTACCCAGGTCTCGCCATATACCTGTTTTGTATAAATTTCTGTGCCGGTAAAATCGGTTGTCATGACATACAGCGAGTTCCCGGACAAAAGAGAGACAGACAAGTTACCGTTTGGCAATGCTGCTTCACAGTATGGCTCTGTATTGGATGAGGAATACGGCTCATGGATGCAGTTGGGTTTGCTGCACAGAACGCCATTTTCTCCGGTGGCATAGTCTGTATAATATAAAATCCCGTTTACTTCATAGACAGAACCGGTTTCACCCAAACATCCAAAAACAGGTATGTAATGTGCATTATCCCCGGCAGCGGAGTCGCCAGCTCCACAACCTGACAATGAAGTTAAAAGTAAGGATAAGCACAGTAATAAAATACTTTGTCTTTTGCCCATAACGATCCCTCTTAATTTCCTAACATTTTGTTCAGCTTTTTAACCAACTTGTCCACGTCGACGGCCTGCAGCTCCTGTGACAACTTTTCTGCCTCGGCTTCTACATCCGAACAGGTTCCCAGCCACAGACATGCATGGGCTTCATAGACAGCGGAAATCTCAGAAAGCTCCTCTATATATTCTGTGTAATCCAGCTCATATTGTATCTCCGGACTGAGTACCGCAGCACTGTTTTTTTCCTGATATAGGATTGTCTTATCAGCCGGCTCCAGCCCGTCTCGGTAAGAGATGGTCCTGTTGGCAGGTGATGCCAGTTTGGTATAAGCATTCCCTGAGGAAACAGGTACCGGAATACCACCTGCCAGATTATAGTGAATCCCTTCAATCCCATAAATAAGAAGGTTGGATAAATCCGGCTGTGTAGCAATCAGGCTTAGCAGTTCCATGGCCTCTTTTGGATGCTCTGACCAGGAGGCAATGCCCGTTACCGCATTGCGGGCATAGATGAGCGGCTCGGGAGCCTGCCTTAAAGTCTTGACACTTATTGGCTGGGTATCGACAAGCAGCTGGTCATCATATAGAATCCTGGGGGTGGTCGGTAAAATGGCAAAAACGTATTTACCTGACCGATATGCTGTTCCTGCATCTGGGACACTACTGTCTGTAAGCACGTTGTTGCAACGCTGGATTTCCTTCCACATGTTAAGAAATGATGCATCATCTGCTGCATTGATGACCCTGACTGTACCATTTTCCTCTGTAAAGTAGAGGCCGGTATAACCGTTTATAACCGGTATATAGCCTTCCAAATTACAAAGTGCATCAATATCAACATACACACCCAACGTATCCTGCAAAGAATCCGGACTGGTCTTTGATAGATGCTCCAGGATATCCCCCAAATCCTGAATAGAGGAGATCTCTTCATATTGCTGTAAGGCAGAGGAGTAATCCTCCCTGACTAACAGTGTGGCATCATAATACATTTGCGGGTCAACGCACCGGAAACCGTAAATATGGCCTTCACAGCGCATGGCCTGCCAGAACATCTCAGAAAAGGAAGCGTAGAGAACCTGCCCTGCCTCTGTCTCCGTGAGAAAATCATCCAGAGGATAGAGCAAGTCATCTCTTACCATGCTGTTATAGGTGCCGGGCTGCCCGTGGTTTGCAAGTCCGGTAAAAAGGATATCGGTCGCTGTCCGGCCCTGATACCGCTCAGCAACTGCAGTTTGGTATTCATTTCCATCTGCATACAGCCATTCAAATTGTACCTGAAAATCACAGTTATAATCTTCGATAAGGCGGCGGTTTAGTTCTTCCTGAATTTGCAGGTCGAAAGCATTTGCCCCAAAATAGTAGGGATTAGCAGCCCATACCAGTGTCAAGCTGTCTTCTTTCGGGGATGTATCTGTATTACGTTTTCCACCTCCACATCCAGTTTCCAATGTGATGGCCAGCAAAGAAATGATGCACAGTAATCTTTTTAATGTTGTTACAGAATTATGTTTTCTCATATCCGTTCACCTGTTCGTAATATCAAATAACGCATAAACAGCCAACTACGGATTCGAGGATTCCTTTTAATGAATGTTTATGCATTAATATGATAATATGATCTTATATGTAGTATATCACAAAAATACTATGATATCACTAATTAATTACTGGCCGAGGTAGTACGCTGCTCCATTGTCACATCGCCTACGGTCGCATTGTGTGTAGAATAAATATAACTGGTAGAATATGATGAGCCACAGGAAAAATCCACTACTGCATTTTTGGGACCAGAAGCAGATTTGGGAGCGGATGTGTAATTCTCGTAAGTTACATTTTGGTGATAATGATAGGTTGATGATACAGACACTGTGGCAGAATTCAAACCGCCTGCCATAGTGGTAAATGCGGTACCTGTACTTTCAGTAACTGAGCTACCATAAGCTATGGTATTATTGTTTACCAAGGTAGATCCGCTATTTGCAAAAACGGTAATGCTTGCTCCCAATATTAGTACTGTGGACAATAGTAGTGCGAATAGTGTTTTTTTTAGTTTCATTCGGAATTCCTCCTTTGCTTGTATACCGTGAGCATTTCATAATGCTGGTATCTTTTGGTTACACAAAAAGCGTACACCAACTTTAAGACCGTGTCTATTGACAATATGGAAAATGTAATAGAAACAGCAATTTCCATATTGTCAATTGTATTTTTATCATTTATGATACAATTATATATTATAATGAGTGGAGAATGCTATGGATAATGTTGTGAAAGGACAGTTGGGAAAGCGTATTGCTGAATTACGTAAACAGAGCGGGATGACTCAGCGCGAAATGGCCGAGAGACTGCAGGTGACAACGTCAGCTTTATGCAAATGGGAGAGAGGACAGAATTATCCGGATGTGGAAATGATAGCCAGAATGGCAGATTTGTTCCGTGTATCTTGCGATGATCTGATTAATGGAAATATAGAATGTGAAGAGGAGCGCGGTGTACTGAGTGAAGATGATGGATGGCAATCACCGTTGGAGCAAAATAAGCATGAGGGAGAGAGGTTAATCCAAGAAGAGTTAGCGGGGCAGAAAGTATCAAAAGAAGGCAAGAAAATCAGATCTGGGAAAAGGCTGTTGATTGCGGGAATTGTCTTTGCTATTGCTGCTTTTTTAGGAATATGGATGTACTGTCAAAAAAATACGGGTTTCCGAATTGTTTCTGAAAGATATGCCGATGATGAAATGTATGGAGAAATATATGAAATAGCAATAGTTTGTCCGCATGACTATACAGTTGATGAAATCAAAGGCTACTCTGAACAGGTACATAAAAAATGGGAACAAGGTGAACTAGGAGATTTTGAAGTCGAAGTATTAAAACTTGCTTTTTATGAAGGATATAAGCAGGCCGCCTCTTGGGAGGATACAGAACCGGAAGTGTATTTGTTTAAGTTTTGGGAATAAGATGAGGAGCAAAACGGATGAAGACAATATGTACGATATTTCTGATGATAGTTGTGAGTATGAGTTTGCCGATAGGTGTGCATGCACAAGACACAGGCATAAGAGTTGAAACTGTATCTATGATAGAAGATGATTATCAAGTTAATGATTTTCTTGTATATGAACAAGATAGTATTTCTGTAACGAGGGAAATCATCTATAACGGGAAGGTCACGCCAGCGAAGACAATTAGCATGACGGAAGAACATAATGGAATTATGTACAGTGGAACATTAACTTTGCGTTCTTGTATGTATGTGAATAATCAAACAGTTGCAACCTATTCGGGAACATTATCTCCTCAAAATCTCGACATGTGATTATGGCATGGAGTTAAAGCGGAATTACATAAGGATTAGTAGGGGAATCAAAGTTTTTGAGGGCTTATATGTACTGAAACAAACGGTGCTTATTTTGCAAATCACGATCTTTTTGACACAGTAAATGGTCGATTTACAATCTCTAAGATTGCGGATTCATTTTCCTTGTTTGTGGATATGTTATACCCTGCTGATTTAAAGTCTAAAAAATAAGAAACTTTCGCATTATATTGGAAATGTGGATTGGAAATGAAATATGGAAACCTAACGAATTACAGGATGACTTGGAATCTCTAATGGAGGGTGGCTGTAAACAGAATTATGAACTTATTCCAGTTGCCAGTGATGGTTCTGGTGGAGTATGTGTATTGGTGGATAATCAATATGTTGCCATGATTGATTCGGAAGGTGGAGCCGGATACATCGGAGCTTATAAATGATTTTTTACAATCTGAACATCTTGATTTGGATAACAGACTGGTGTATGAAAAATTCCTAAAAGGAGTCTCATTGACTCCTGCATTCATCATAGAACCGACGGATGAAGAATATGAGAATTCAGAGAATTTGTTCGGATTCGATGAAGCAGAATTTTATGAAAAGATAAAATTTACAAGTTTTGAGGATAGAATATCTGTAATTGATGTGTTAAAATAAGGGAAAATGAAATTTCCTTTATTCAGGTTATTAAAGCTTGGAAATGGAATTAAGTAGGAGGAATGTTTTATGTCATACTTAATTGTAGCAGTTGTAGTAGTTATTTTTATTGCCGTGGTTTTTATAGTGGCAGGAAAAGACAGTAAAGAACGCATAGATATGGTTTCCAAATTAACAGAGGAGCAGAGAAATATTTTAATGTCAACAGAAGTAAATTTTGTTGGGAAAAATGCATGGGTACAAAAAGCAATGGTAGCGAAAATGAAGGATAAAGGAAATAAAATAGACATAAGGCTATTATGGTTTAATGAGGTACTGCAAAATAATGAATATAATAAAATTACAATGGCGGATGTAGCAATAACAAAATCAGAACAGGAAGAACATAACTTAAAGGAAGGCGATTTTGTAAAATTCTATTTTGCACCGGAAAAAAGTATAGGCAGGACAAAAATAATATGGGAGTAGGCTTTAATTTATACGAAAGTGAATGCTCCGCATTATTGGAATGCAGAATATGATGACAAAGAGAACAGACTTTGTCTTGCTTGGTAAGGGAAAGCTGAAATTCTAAATTTGATGAAGGAGAAAATTATGATTTTTGAAGATGCATTTACAGATAAACAATCAGAAATAATATCAATGTTTTTAGAGGTTATAGGTGATAATGTAGATACAATATATGTTTTCATTCAATCGGATGAATGGTCAGCAATGGAAACATGTGCCTTCGGAGTAAAAGGCTCAATACTTGGTAATCTTGAAGCGGGTATATCGGATAAAGATATATTAGAGATATTTGATGTGATAGAGGATGAAATTATACCTGAACTTGAAGATATATGTAAAGAATACGATATGCCTATGCCTCAAGAATTTAGGTATGTATATAATGTTGCTTCCGGTGCATTTGATTCAAATTATAGATATGGGGAAGAATTGAGTGCACTTGAAGATTATGATCCAGGAATAGAAGCCCAGAAGTGGATAGATTCATTTAAGGTATGATTAAATAAGCACGCATTTATTTGAGGTTGATAAATCGTGGAAAATTGAAAGGATACAGAGAAATAAGGTGGTTTGCCCTAAATTGTGACTGTGTGGCAAGCCACCTTTCGAATTATTGCGAATCCGTAATTTTCCAGGCCTGAATAAAGCCATAAAAAATAAATCGAACGCTTTATAAATCATTGTATTTTTTCTGAGAACGATTACTATACACATTTATTCCGGGATATATTTTACCCGTCCAGGGACGCGGAATGGTCGGTGGAAAACTGGTGGAAAAAAAGTTATTACGATAAGCTGAACTTTTATGCGCAGATGGTAAAGGAAGGGCGCGAAAAGGAGTTTGAATGGCTGCGTGATCAGCTGCTGAACATGGCGCCACATACCGGAGGTACCGTTCTGCCAAACAACACCGAGGCAAAAAAACCGAATATTTATCTCTATCCCGAAACAGAAACCGAGATAACGGTCACCTTTGAAAAGCCGGAATATCTCACCTCATCCATTCCGGACTATACCGGCGCATGGACAGTAAAGGCATCTCCCGACGGCAAGCTCACCGATGCCGTGAGCAACAGCTACGGTTATCTGTTCTATGAGGCTCTTGTGAAAAAGAAGGCATTTCAAACCGAAGAGGGTTTCCTTGTTCCGGCAGACAAACGGGGTGAAGTATTCCGCCGGGTTCTTACGGATTACGGATTTAATGAACAGGAAACAGCCGACTTCATTGAGTATTGGTCCGATTACCTGACAAGCGGTGAGGACTACGTCATGTATCCGATGCTGACCGACGGCGTTGACGCAGCTATGCCGGTATCCTTCTCCGTTAAACCGGACAGCATAACCCGGATATGGTTCGGCTTTGCGCAATATGACAGCGGCGATATAAAGAAGCCCGAGATCACACCAATCGAACGAAAAGGATTTACTGTTGTTGAATGGGGAGGTGCTGTTCTGGATTGATTGACAGAGCAAAATAAAACCATTCTAACGAAATGTATAGCAGAATTGGGAAGCCGCAGGAATGAGTTCAACAGAATTTGTTCCTGCGGTTTTTGTTTACAGCTATTTTAAGGTCACAAAATGCTTGTATTCTTCCATAAAATGTATCAAAATATGAATAAAACAAAACACTGGGAATTTAACAGAAAGGTCAATACTGGAGGTATATAATGCTGCTTATAGGTACAAGAATTCAGGAATACCGGAAAATGGCGGGACTGAATCAGGAAGAATTTGCAGAGAAAACAGGTGTCAGCCGGCAGGCAGTGTCAAAGTGGGAGAGGGATAAAGCCTATCCTGATTTGGACAGACTGGTGTGCATATGTGAGATACTGAATGTCCCGGTGGAAGAACTGATTTATGGAAATCGGGAGGCAGAGCAGGATAACGGACAGGAAACTTCGGGAACTGCGGTCACAAACGGTGTTGTACATATGAAAAATTTAAGAGGAAAGGATAGATTTTTCAGGCTGAAGGGGATGTTCTGCATTCTGGCGGCGGTCTGTATATTCTGTGCGGTGGTGGTGGCTGCGCTGCTCGTGAGAAATGAGTGGACCGGGCATGCAGACAAAAATGAAAATATCCGGGTGGAAAAGGTGTACCAACAGTATACCAAGGCAGATTTGTGTTATTTTGATGACAACGGCAGAAAGATAATGAATACGGTATGGCTGGATATCCCCGGAATACGTGACGGAGACTATGTAGAGTGCTATACCGGGGCTGGCAATGACCGGTTATTTTTAAATTACAAAGTGGTAACACTGGCGGCAGCTATCCTGGTTACGGCGGTATTTATTCTGCTGCTTGTGCTGACAGGACTGGAACTGCGAAGGATGAAAAAAGAAGATACTTTGCAAATTATATTGGAAGATGTAGGTGGGAAGACTGCAGATGAAGAAGTGTAAGGAAATTATTTTCAGGCTGCTGTTTATCTGCATGCTAATCGGGGTTACATCTGCTTCCCTCACGTTCATGGGTGTTATCGGACACACAGAAAATGTGGTCACTGACACTGAAAAAGAGGGAGACGAGGGCGATGAAATGGCGGAAACAACGGAAGACTGGCATATTGTTTTTAAGGGCTTTTCTTTTTTGGTAAAACCGGCCGGGACAGCAATCATACACGAAAGCGGATGTCTTAATGTAAGAAGCTGCGATGATTATCTGATACAGATTGATGTGGAAGAAAAAACCATGGATGACTTCTGGGATAACAGGGCAGAACGGGTTCAAGCCATAGAAAATTCCGGTTATGTGATGGAGCTTCCTCCTGAAAAGACACAGATAGACGGGAAGGAATATGTAAAATACATAGTCAGTCTTGCGAATGAGAGGGGAGCAGCTTTTGAAAACTCCTACTTTGGTGTACTTATCAGGCAGGCTTCTGACAGGGAGCGTATTCTTACTACCATAAGGTTTGACGGAACGGATATGGACGCACTGAATGGGGAGCAAAAAGATGTGATTTATGAAAAAGCATTTGCGGAAGCCCGGGCGATTGCAGACAGTGCAGTCGAAACAGAGGAAACCAATGATATGGTCGGAACCTACTGGCAAGAGAATGCATACATGGAAACGGGGGTTACGGACAGCATTGTAGACGGAGATACGGTTGTGTCGTATAAGCTGCCGGATAAATATAAGCTTTTATCGGACAATCAGGCGGGAAAGTCATATTATGCGGATACGGAAAACCGGGATGTGATGGTGTCGGTTGTCCCCTATTCATGGATGAGCGCAAAGGACATGGCGGAGAGCAAAAGGGGAGCCGGGATTTCCAAGGTTGTGGACGAAGGCAGGTATGAGGTAAACGGTGTTATTTATTATTATTACGCCTATTCGATTTTGCATATAAAAGGTGAAAAAAGAAGCTGTACCTATCATTTTGCGGCGTATGCGGATTTGAAAAATGGTGACATATATGTCATATATGGAGATACCGATGACAATCCGCAGGCAATGGAACCGCAGAGTTATTATGATTTTATGGATATAAAAGAGGAATGCTACCCATAGTTTCCCGGTTGCAACCATTTGCGTCTTGCGATAAATAAGTTTCTGCTTCCATAATGAATGACGGAAATGCAATCATTTAAGGAGGACTTATTTATGAAAAACAAAAAAGTAATACTGGCAGGAATTCTTGCAGTGATGATGGGACTTTCTCTTGCCGGTTGCGGTAACGACAAGAAGCCTGCCAATGAACAAACGGAGCAGACTGAGGAAACACAACAGGTAACGGAGCCGGAAGAGGACGATGAGGAAGATGTTTCATGCGAAGACGAAGAGGAGGAGTCCGAGGACGCTGCGTGGGAAGATGACAGCGAGGAAGAAGCAGAATTTGTAATGCCCGTGCAGGACGATTTCACTCTGGCACCGGGACTCAGCGAAGAATATGCCGACCTTGACAACAGATCTTTTGTATATAACGGTACAAAATTTACACTGGGTGAATCCACACTGAAGGATTTAATAGATGCCGGTATTCCGTTTGGAGAGAATGACCTTAATAACAGCGGCAACAATGTAAATAAAAATTATGAAACAGAGAGATACACGGCCGACATTAATGACTATGTAACCATGCAGTTTAAGTTTGCCAACTTTACCGACAGCGAACAGAAAGCGGAGGATTGTGTTCTTTCTTATGTAAGATATTCCCATCTTTTTGTGCCGCAGCCGGATTACGATGCAGATATGAATGCTGAAATTACAGAAGCTATGCTTGATGGAGCAAAACAGGTTCATTTTTCTTTCCCGACAACCATTACTAAGGATGAGCTGTTGGAAAAATGCAGTGAGAATGCAAGTGAAAGTGACAACTATGTCAAGTATCTGGTAGACTCGGAAGTCTATATGGGAAGCAGCGGTTACCAGTTCCAGTTTAATGAAGTTACCAATCAGCTCAAAGAAGTTTCCATAAGCTGGCTTCCTTAAGCAGTAAAATAATTTCATAAAGTAAGAAGCAATCTAAGGCCGTTTACTTTCAGAAATGAGGGTAAGCGGCTTTGTTTGTCAGAAAATGACAAAATCAGATTGACTATACATCCCAATTCGTTTATAATAAGGACAAAATGAGAATGTCACACAAGGAGGAGCACGGAAATGGAGAAGATTACAACATTGGAAGCCGCATTGCAAAGAATAGAAGTATTGCAAAAAGAAAATGCAGAACTTCAAAAAGAACTGGAATATTATAAAAATCGTAAACAGAGCGGCAGACAGAAGCATAACGCCAAATGGATGGCAATCTATAACGATTTTGTCCTTGGGTACGAGAGCGGAATGACTATGATAGAAATTGCAGAGCGGAATAATGTCAGCGAGAGGACTATTTACAGGTATAAGGCGTACTATGACAAAATAAAGGCGAATGAGGAAAAGTAAGAGAATTAACGGAGGATACCATATGCTAAATGAATTACACCTGGCAATGATAGATTTATATCGTGGCGATGCAAAAAGAATTCAGCATTTCTGTAAGGTACACAGTTATGCGAAGCTGATTGCGGAAACGGAACATGTGGATGAAAAATGTTTATTTATTCTTGAGGCAGCGGCGCTCACACATGATATCGGCATTCATACATGCGAAGAGAAATATGGGAACTGTAATGGAAAATTGCAGGAAAAAGAAGGTCCTTCCATAGCTGCAAAGTTACTGAAAGAACTGGGATTTGCGGATGATGTATCAGAAAGGGTGCAGTATTTGATTGCCCATCATCATACATACGACAACATAGACGGAATGGATTATCAAATACTGGTTGAGGCGGATTTCCTTGTGAATATTATGGAGGATAATCTGTCCAAAGAAGCGGCACAGCATGCATATGACAGTATTTTTAAAACAGAGTGCGGAAAGAAAATCTGCAGAGAGATGTTTAGTTTATAGTTTGAGGCAATGAAATGAGACAGAGCTTCAGTTGGTGTAAAATTTGTCTGCACCCACATAAAGGAGGAAAAAGATGATTTTTATATGTTACCCGAAATGTTCCACTTGCCAGAAGGCTAAAAAATGGCTGGATGAGAACCGGATAGAATATACGGAGCGCCATATTGTGGAGGAAAATCCGACGTATGAGGAACTTGAAAGCTGGTATACCCGAAGTGGACTTCCACTCAAGAAATTTTTCAATACAAGCGGCATGTTATATAAAGAAATGCAATTAAAGGACAAGCTTCTGGATATGAGTGAGGAAGAACAATTAAGGCTTCTGGCGACAAACGGAATGCTGGTGAAAAGACCGCTCATTGTGGGAGATGATGTGATACTGACCGGCTTTAAGGAAAAAGAATGGGCAGAGAAATTGAAAGGCTGACCCTATAGTTATCAGCTTTATGAAGAAAAATAAGTCACCTGAAGACCACCTATGGCTCAAAAACAACCACCTATGGAAAATGTGTGGCGAATAATTCTTATTCCAATATACTACAAAGCAGAAAGGAGGAGGGCTATGAAACTGAATATAAAGATTGATACGAACGTAGAAGAACCGGAAGCGTTGATTACAACTGCCAGGATGACAGAAGAAGTAAACCGTGTTGCGGATTTTATCAGCGGGCTGGATAATGCGGCAACGGTCATTTTAGGTATGAAAGATGGAAAAACAGAATTGCTGGAACAGAATGCGTTGGTCAGAATTTATACGGAAAACGGTAAAGTATTTGCCAGAACAGACTGTGATTTGTACCAGGTCCGGTTGCGGTTGTATGAATTGGAAGAACGTCTGGACAACCGGTTTGTCAGGATTTCCAATTCGGAAATTGTAAATCTGAAAAAAGTAAAAAGCCTGGACTTGAGCTTTGTAGGAACTATTTGTATGGAACTGTCGAACGGGGAGGTTAGTTACGTTTCCAGGAGATATGTTTCCAAGATGAAAAAAATATTGGGATTATGAGGTGATGAACATGAAAAAAGAGTTATTATTCCGCTGCCTGGGCGGCGCTTTGGGTGGAATTGTTATCAGCTATTTCATAGAGATTGGAGTGTCCATAGCAATAGGGGATGGAAATTTTTATCCGTGTGTACCGGGACTCGCAGAACGGTATGGAAGCGAAATTACGGCGGTAATTATTCAGACCCTGTTAAGTGTCTTACTTGGTATGGGATTTGCAGGTGCGTCCTATATCTGGGACAGGGACGACTGGAGCCTGTTGAAACAGACCGGGATATACTTTGCGGTTGTAACGATTTTAATGATGACAATTTCATATGTATGTGAGTGGATGGAGCATTCCGTGAAGGGATTTGTCAGTTATTTTGCTATATTCCTGGCTATATTTGTAGCAGTGTGGATAATACGATATTCCTTTTGGAAACTGCGGATAGCTAAGATAAAAGGTAAGATTTTAGAGAGTAAATAAGTAGAAAAACTGCAAGAAAAGCAAGGAGAACCATGAAAGTAGAAATCGAAAAGGCAGCCTCAAAGGAAGAGGAAATGGCTCTGATTAAAGTATGCGAGATGACGGATGACATTCAGAGCGCAGTGGATATTCTGCATAATGACTGCAGGACTATTCCCGTTATGCAGGGAACGGAAACCCTGCTTTGCGGGACGGAGAAAATATATTATCTGGAGTCCGTGGACAAACATACCTATGTATATACCAAAGACTGCTGCTACGAAACCAGATACCGCCTGTATGAACTGGAAGATATGCTGCACATGCAATGTCTGCGTTGCTCCAAGGCGATGATAGTCAATATCCGGAAAATAAAATCCGTAAAGGCGGAGCTGAACGGACGTATGATTGCGGAGCTTCTGAACGGGGAGCAGATTATCATTTCCAGAGCCTATGTGAAAGAATTAAAGAGAAAGCTGGGTATTTAATATGAAGAAAATAAAGGTTATTTTTAATCAGACATTAATGATTTCTACGGCAATGCTGTTTGGGCTTGGCGTTCAGGCGTTTATCCGGCATCTGCAGGGCAAAGAGGCTATGATAGAATGGCCCTGGTATACTCCGTTCTCCATTATTATTGCGGGCTTTTTGTGTGCACTGCCCACCTGGTTCCTACTGGAAGATGATCGTTCCACCAAGTGGTATCGGTTATGCAAAGTGGTGCATTTCCTGGTACTTTGGGGTATTGTGTCCCTGTGCGGTCTGCTGTTTCAGTGGTATACCGGTATCAAAGAGTACATCTCCGTTATGGTCATGTATGTGATTATTTATGGGTTTGTCTGGATAGCTACCGGCTGGTTGGTGAAAAGAGATGAAATCCGGATAAATGAGGCAATCAGGGAAATTCAGGATGAAGAATAACGGCAGGTAAAAGAAAAAATACCTGATAAACTTATAAAGGATTGTAAAGCGTTGAAAAGTGCAGCTTGGTCACATGTATTTGCATGTTGGTCCTGCGGCACTTTTTTTCTTGTTTGTTTTTGATAATATAAAAATGGAAACAAGGAGGATGCTTATGAAGGCAATTACAGTAAAGGAATTAACCAAGAAATATAAAGAACATGTTGCGGTGGACCATTTGTCGTTTGAAGTGGAGGAAGGGGAATTATTTGCGTTCCTCGGAGAAAACGGAGCGGGCAAATCCACTACCATCAATATTCTTTGCACGATACTCGAAAAGAATGCGGGTGATATTGAAATTCTGGGACATGAACTTGGCAGAGAGGATGATAAAATTCGGGATGACATAGGTATCGTTTTTCAGAACTCCGTGCTGGATGCCAAGCTGACGGTAAAAGAAAATCTCTATACAAGGGGCGCTTATTACGGTCTGACGAAAAAGCAGATAGCAGAACAGTTGTCGCCGTTTATGAAAGGGTTTGAGCTGGAAGAAATCTGGAACCGTAAATACGAGAAGCTTTCCGGAGGACAAAGGAGACGGGTAGACATTGTGAGAGCGCTTATTCACAATCCCCGGATTTTATTTTTGGATGAACCGACCACAGGACTGGACCCGAAATCCCGGAAATTGGTGTGGGACTACATTGAATATCTGCGTAAGGAGAAGCATATTACCATTTTTCTGACAACCCATTACATGGAGGAAACCAAGGACGCCAACCATGTGCTGATAATGGATAAAGGGAAATGCATCGCTGCCGGAACCCCATCGGAATTAAAGAGCCGTTTTACCTCATCTAAACTTATCTGGTATATGGATAAAGGAGAGAAAGCGGAGAAAATCCTGGAGGGTCTGGATTTTACTTATGATGCCGACCATTACAACGTGTTAATGCCTGAAAACGGGGAAAATATCACGGAATTTCTGTATCGGAACAGGGAGAGCATTACCGATTATGAAATTATAAAAGGTACTATGGATGATGTGTTCTTAAATCTGACGGGAAAGGAGTTAAGTGAATCATTATGAATAAGTTTATCGGATTAACCAAGCGTAATTTATTGATATTTTTTAAGGATAAACAGTCCGTTATCTTTTCACTGATGACATCTATTATTGTTTTTGTTTTATATTTGCTGTTCCTGAGGGGGACATTTGTGGATGCCATACAGAGTGCGATGAAAGAAGCGCCGGGACTGGCGGATTTGGTGCAGGATAAAGATGTGAAAATGTATGCAAATCTGACACTTCTGGTGGGGATTTTGGGTTCCGCCCTGATTACGGTGCCGTTTAACTGTCTGACGGTGGTCGTAAGAGACAAGGAAAATAAAGTGGATTATGATATTTTGTCCACGCCCATTCGCAGATGGCAGGTTATTCTTTCTTATTTTACGGCAGCAGTCATATCTGCGGTTGTTATGACGGGAATTATTCTGACCGTGGGGCTCCTTCTTTTGGGAACGCAGGGCGATTTATATATGGGAGCAAAAGAGATTGCACAAGCCTACGGTATCGTGGCGCTGGGCTCGTTTTCCGCGACGGCTCTGTTTATGATAGTGGTCCTGTTTTTCAAATCCTCTTCTGCATGCGGTGCCTTTTTCAGCATGGTTTCTGCAGCGGCAGGTTTTGTAATCGGAGCCTACATTCCCATATCCCAGTTTTCGGACGGCGTGCAGACAGTCTGCAATATTTTCCCGGCATGCCAGGTTACCATTCTGCTGCGGAATGCTTTGCTGAGTGCCCTGCTGCAGCATATGGACACTGCCATCGGCGGACTGGACAACGGAATGTTCGTGGAAAGTATCAAAGAAACATTTTCCTTTGATGCCAGCCTGTTTGGGCAAAACTACGGTATGAGCTCCATGATAATCTAAGTGGCAGCCTTCATGGTACTTTGCGTGGCGGCTATGATTTTTGTGTACGGAAAAACTTATAAGAAAAAATAAAGTTGCCTTATCCCCCGTCGGAATTTATAATAGAAGCAACGATGATAATTATACATAACAGGGGCAGCAAGGGGTGACGGGATGCATTATGTGAATGTAAAAGGAATTTTATCGGCGAAAAATGGGATGAACCTGTACCGCGGCTGTTCACACGGATGCATTTACTGTGATTCCAGAAGCAAATGCTACCATATGGAGCATGCTTTTGCGGATATTGAAGTAAAGGCAAATGCCATAGAGCTGCTGGAGCACAGTCTGTCCCATAAACGAAAAAAGTGCATGATTGGCACCGGTTCCATGACGGACCCGTACATTCCGTTGGAAACAGAGATTCAGAATGTGAGAAAGGCGCTGCAGCTTATCGATAAATATGGGTTTGGCTTTACGGTGATTACGAAATCCAACCGTATTCTGCGTGATTTAGACCTTCTGCAGAAAATAAATGAAAAGACAAAATGCGTGGTGCAGATGACACTGACCACATATGATGAGGATTTATGTAGGAAAATAGAACCGAATGTGAGCACTACCGCAGAACGGTTTGAGGTACTGAAAACTCTCCGGGATGCCGGGATTCCCACGGTTGTATGGCTTTCCCCGATTTTGCCGTTTATCAACGACAATGAGGAAAACCTGGTTGGCATCCTGAACATGTGTATAGAAGCAAAAGTGCGGGGAATTATCTGCTTTGGAATGGGTGTGACACTCCGGGAAGGGAACCGGGAATATTTTTACGAACAACTGGATCGTTCGTTTCCGGGAGTAAAAGAAAAATACGTACACACCTATGGGTATCAGTATATGCTTGACAGCCCCCATAACGGCTATCTTATGCAAATCTTTCATGATACCTGCGAAAAACACGGTATTATGCATGACAATGAGCAGATATTTGCGTATCTTTCCGCATTTGAAGAAAAAGAAAATTTCAAGCAGCTAAGTCTGTGGGACTAAGGGAAAAAAAGACACAAGACAGGAGACAGGGTATGATTTCGTTTGCAAGCGATTATATCGCCGGAGCGCATCCGGCAATCTTAAAAAGACTGGCGGAGACCAATAGGGAATCCCTGACCGGATACGGCACGGATATTTACTGTGAAAGTGCCAAAGAGAAAATAAAGGCAGCCTGTGAGTGCCCGGAGGCAGAGGTATACTTCTTAGTGGGTGGTACACAGACCAATCAGGTAATTATCAGCACAATGTTAAAACCTTACGAAGGCGTTATTTCCGCAGACACCGGTCATGTGAATGCGCATGAAGCAGGTGCCATTGAATATACGGGACATAAGGTGCTCGCCCTTCCGGCGGTAAACGGCAAGCTGGAGGCGAAGACGGTTGCCGGGTATATTCAGAGCTTTTATGAGGATGAAAGTCATGAGCACATGGTATTTCCGGGAATGGTGTACCTGTCCTTTCCTACGGAATACGGTACTCTATACAGTAAGGCAGAGCTGGAAGCCATTTATAAGGTGTGCCGAAAAGCGGACATTCCGTTATTTATAGACGGGGCCAGACTGGGATACGGACTGGCAAGTCCTGAAAATGACATTTCCCTGCCGGAACTGGCATCGCTCTGTGATGTTTTCTACATAGGAGGAACCAAGGTGGGAGCTCTGTGCGGAGAAGCAGTTGTTTTCCCGAAGCACAATGCGCCTGCTCATTTTGAAACACAGATAAAACAGCACGGTGCCATGCTTGCCAAAGGAAGGCTTCTGGGAATACAGTTTGATACCCTGTTTACGGACAATTTATACGAAAAAATAAGCAGCCATGCAATTTCCATGGCGGAAAAGCTGAAAAAACTCCTTGCGGAGAAGGGATATGAGTTTTATATAGACTCCCCCACCAATCAGCAGTTTATAATTCTTCCCAACGATAAAATGGAAGAGCTTTCTAAGCGGGTGGTATTCAGCTTCTGGGAAAAGATGGGCGAGGATAAGACCGTGGTTCGTTTTGCGACAAGCTGGTCTACTACGGACGAGGATATGGAGGAGCTTGCCGGAATATTGTAAAATGCGGGCAGGAAAGTAATGGGGAGAGAAGGGTTATTTGAATAATATAGGGATGTTGACGGAATTAGAACTGAAAGACCGGTTGTATACGGTAAGGCAGCAGAAACGGGTTCTGGAAAACCGGCTGGAAAAATATACCTTCCGGTGTCAGATTATTGCGAATTCACGGCAGGAAGCCCACAGACAGATTAGAGGGGGAATTGTCCCCATCTTATTTTATGTGGGGTTTATAGCCGGCATGGTACTGATGCTTTTGTATTGCATAAAAGTGACATTGCAGGGGGGAGCAACGGGAAACAGGGAGGTAGGATTTATGTACCTTATAGCAATTCCGGGCGTTTACTATGGCGGAAAACGGATTATCCCCAAACTCAAGAACATGCTGATGGTATTTTGCAACTGTTTCATCTTGAAGAAGGAAGAGGGCAATCTTTTTTTCAAAATGGGGGATTTGTGCAAGGAGATAGACTGCGCAACGGAAGAAATACGGGGATTGAATGAACAGTTGGAGAAACTGAAAAACGAAGAAAAACAGGGGAATAATGGACAGTAATATTAATTATGTTTTCTTTGAAGAGTACAAGAAAATTTCAAATTTATGTAACGATATGTTACAGGTTCAAAACGGTGTCACAGAATATATCAATGAACTGGAGAAAATAGCCGGCCGGAGAGAGCCGGAGGCACAAAGCGTCTTAAGACAGCTTAAGAGAATGCGGCATTTGCGGACAGCAGGCGGAACAACAGGGAAGACAAAAAGAGTTTGAGCGATTGCAGTCGAAAGAGGTAAAAAATACAGGACAAAATGACCGGGAGAGCGAAACAGGCGGGTCTGTCGTGATAGTGGGCGTAGTTTTAGGGGTTGTCATCTGGCTTATATTATGGATAATATATTATTAGAAATACATTTACCGGAAAGGGAGATTTTATGAATGAAACAAAAAAAGCTTCAGGAGCGATTTACATAGTACCGATTGTATACGTGCTCGGCATGTACCTGATGCCGGTTGTACTATGGGCACTGGGCAGTGCGAAGGAGTCCGCGGACAATGCAAGCAGTGCCTGGGTACTGGCTCTGCCGATTATACTGGGACTGGTGAATTTAGCCGTGGTTCTTATTCTGGGAGAAAAAATAAGCAGAGGTCAGCTTCTTAACTGCACAAGAATTATCAAATATGCCTTAATTCCCTTTTACTTTTTAGGTGGTCTTTGTATTGCAGTGGCGCTCTTACTTATGTTTACGCCGGTTGTTATTATGGTGTTTGTAGGACCGGCCATCGCAGTCTCACTTTCGGTAATAGGCTGGCTCGGGCTGCTGGGAGCGGCGCCCTTTTCCGTTGCCTATATTGTGCGGGCATGCAAAGAAGGGGTACATGGAAAAACTCTGTCGGTTTTTGCCGTCATATTCCAGTTCTTTTTCAGTGTGGATGTTATTTTTGTAATTATATTAGCCATAAAGGACAGAGTTTATAGCAAACAACAGAAACGACAATATATGCAATAGAGGCATCCAAACGGCGGCAGGATTATAGAACCTTGCTGCCGTTTACCGTCAGTTTGAAACTCATTCCCAAAATTTCAGCAGCTTTCCGGCACATCATCATACGTCCTAAAAAGATTTCAAAATATTCGTACATGGTGCATATCTTTTCGTCTATCTGCAGGTTTAAGGAAATCACTTTTTTCTCCGTATTTATTTTTAACTTGGTATCGGTTACCGCATAATTTACCCGGTCATGTTTGTCGAAGGTCGCCTTATTTTTCTCACGGACACGGCTTCGGCGCACGTCTGTTTTATCGGCAATGATAAGGGCGGCGGAAACCGGGTCGGTAGCACCGCCGGTGGACTCATCATGGTGGCCGATGGCGGAAACAATCAGAATACGGTCTTCTACGCTTAAATCAGATTGCTTTAAGATATCGTTTGCAAGCAGCGCACCGTATTCGGCATGATGCGTCCGGTTCACCGCATTGCCGATATCATGCATAAAACCGGCAATTTTGGCAAGTTCAGCTTCTTTTGCAGAATATCCTAAATTTTTCAGAATATAAGCAGCCCGCTCCGCTACCAGACTGCAGTGAATGACAGAATGATCCGTATATCCCATTACTCCTAACACATCATTTCCTTTTTTCAGATACGCCAGTACCTCTTCATTTTTCTTTATTTCTTCATATGTCATATAAATCCCACCTTTCCTGAACGGTAGATCTGATCTGTATATCAGAGTAATGATTTTCATGGGGAGAATCTATCCCGGTTTCGTAAGGATTATGTAAAATTTATGTGAAGACAGCGAGCACAGGAAACGTAAATTATAAAATAAACTATCAAAAGTTCTCGCCAAATATTAAAAATTGCGATAAAATAGAAATACAGACATCCGGTAAATTACCAGAGCAATCACGGAAGATAAGGGAGAACGGTATGGCAAAAAAACATATGGATTTTATTAGAAAAGCAGGCGGGCAAAAGGCGAAAAAGCTTCTTGCCGTTATTCTGGCAGCGGGCATGGCAATGACGGCGCTTCCCGGCGAAACCATTACGGCGCTGGCGCAGGAGGCCGAAGGACAGAAAAACGTGCTGCTTGCAGAAGAGGTGGCCGGCAGCGAAACGGATATGCCGGAAGAAGATACGGTATCCGGCAATGATGGTCAGGCAGAAGATGTGATACCCGGCGGTGACAGTCGAACAGCAGAAAGCATTTCCGGCAATGCAGACAGCGATGTCTCCGGCAATGCGGACCGGCAGCAGGACGGTATACAGGGCGAAATCCCTGCTTTTCCCGGTTATATTTCCATGCCCGGAGACGAAGAAGCGGATACAGTGGTATATGACTCCTCTGCTTTTTCTGCATATTCCATGCTGGAATCTAAGTACGTCCCGGCAAAAGGTGACCTGCCTCTTACCAGAGACCAGAATCCTTACGGTACCTGTTGGGCATTTTCTACGATTTCCCTGGCGGAAATCGGTATGAAGAAGGCGGGTTATGTTACGGAGTTCCCGGATTACTCGGAATTGCATCTGGTTTATTTTTCTTACCGTGGCAAGGGACTGGTGGACCCTTTAGGAGGTACGGAAGGAGATTATAATTATTGCAGTGATACAGATATATTAAACAGGGGCGGAAGCCTCAGCTTATCCGAAAATGTGCTGATTAACTGGGTAGGAGCAGCCGACGAACAGAAAGCACCTTATAAGGATGCCTATAATCTGGTAAATAACGGTATTGATCAGAGCCTTGCCTTTGACGATATGGCACACCTGCAGAATTATTACAATATTAATATCAAAACGAACCCGGAAATTGTAAAACAGATGGTGAAAAAGTACGGCGCAGTAGGAGTTTCCTACTATGCTGACAGCAGTTACTTCAATTTTACTACCGACAGTTTTTACTGCAATGAAGAAAAAGGAACCAACCATGCGGTTACGGTTGTAGGCTGGGATGACGACTATGCGGCAGGTAATTTTTCTGTTACACCGGAGGGCAACGGAGCATGGCTGATCAGAAACACATGGTCTGCGGGATCTGACGTGGATAATCTGAGCTATTATACCTATTTCTGGCTTTCCTATTACGATAAGAGCCTTTCTGGCTCAGCCTATGCGTTTGATTTTGAACCTGCCGACAACTATGATCACAATTATCAGTATGATGGGGCTATGTTTGGTATTTCTTATGGTTTTTCAAGCCCGACTCTTTCTGTGTCCAATGTTTTTACAGCCGGCGGAAATGCGGAGGGAGAGGTTCTTAAGGCTGTGGGAATCCAGTTTGCACAGGCAAATACAGGCTATAAGGTGCAGATATATAAAAACCTGAAGGACGCATCCAATCCGGAGAGCGGTACACTGGTGGAGGCGGCAACAACCTCCGGAAGTATTGAGTGTGAGGGATACTACACCATACAACTCGGACAGCCGGTAGAGCTGGAGGAAGGAGATACGTTTGCGGTAGTATTTACACTTACGGCATCAGGAGGGGTAATGGCCGCTGCCGAATACAGTTATAGCGGCTGGATGACGACAGTTGCCACTGCCAAGGAAGGACAGAGCTTCTATAAGTCCCCCTATGGCTCGACCTGGACCGACTTTGGAAAAGCGAAAAATGCTAATTTACGCATTAAAGCCTATACCGTGAATGCTGAAAACGGAGCAGGAGCCGAAGTACCGTTGCAGTCCATTTCCCTGAGCGGAGAAACCCGGATAACGCAGGGAGATACCACTACGTTGAGTGTCAGCTTTTACCCGGCAAATACCACAGATGACAAAACCGTCATTTTTGAAAGCTCTGACGAGGAAATTCTGAAGGTGGATGAAAACGGTACGGTAACCGGTGTTGGTGTGGGAATGGCTACTATCACGGCAACAGTTGCCGGTACCTCTATTCAGGATACTATAAATATAGAAAGTGTGGCTCGAATTACAGGAGTCCGTCTGGAAGCGGATTTGGATAAAGGGCTTACGCTGGAAGCGGGAGACTCCCGGGAACTCATGGCATATACCGAGCCGGGAGATACGGCAAACAAGGATATTATCTGGCAGGTAGAAAACTCTGCCATTGCAGAAATATCAGAGGATGGTCTGCTTACCGCAAAAAATCCCGGAACGACTACCGTAACGGCTTCCTATGCCATAGATACAGAGCTAAAAGCATCCTTCACTCTGACCGTGACAAAGAGTCTGGAAAGCATCTCCTTGTCCGGTGAGGACAATGTCATGAAGGGGGAAACCATTTCCTTGCAGGTGGAATTTTACCCGACGGATACTACAGATGACAAAACCGTCATTTTTGAAAGCTCGGATGAGAATGTCCTGAAGGTGGATGAAAACGGCGTGGTAACCGGCATGGGTACAGGAAGCGCCGACATTACCGCAACGGTTCAGGGTACTGCTATTTCGGCAAAGAAAACCATTCAATGTACGGAAAGAATCCCCATGTACCGGATTGTATACCATCTGGCAGCGGGACAGAAGACAGAAGCCAACGAAGAAGAGATTTACAACAACAAAGTACCTTATATTTTACAGGAACCGGCAGCAGGGAAAGAGGGCTACACCTTCGGCGGCTGGTATACTGCGGAGGACTATAAGACCAAAATAACGGAAATTCCGGCACAGACCACAGGAGAAGTCCATATCTATGCCAAGTGGATTGCCCGGAAATATACGGTTATTTATGACAGCAATACCCCGGAGGGGGCCAAGGTAACCGGAAAGATGCCCATGCAGGTATTTTCCTATGGGCAGCCGGCAGCTCTTTCTGCCAATAAATATGCCTGCAAAGGTTATGCGTTCATGGGATGGCAGACAGCGGACGGAACCTTCTATGCTGACAAAGAAAAAGTAAGCGTCCGCACGGAAGGCGCAGCGGACGATACGGTTTATCTGTATGCTATATGGCAACAGACCTTTACTGTTTCCTATGACACGCAGGGCGGCAACCCCATAGTGGATAATAGTTACACATACGGAAAAGCCATGAAGCTGCCGGTTCCCGTGAAAGAGGGATTTACGTTCCGGGGCTGGTACAGCGACAGCGCTTATAAGAAGAAAGTGGCATCCATTACCGCGTCCACCAAGGGAGATTTACAGCTTTATGCCAAGTGGAGCGAGAACACTTACAACATTGTATTTAACGGAAACGGAAGCAACGGCGGAAGTACAAAGAAGCTTACTATAAAATATACGGAGTTGGCAGCTTTTACGGCAAACGGTTTCTTTAAGAAGGGCTATGAATTTGCCGGATGGAATACGGTAAAGACGCCTACGGAAGCTGTACCGGGCACGACCTTTGAGGACGGCGGAAAAGTAACCGGTCTGATACTTTCACAGCAAAACCTCCTGCCGCAGAAAAACGGCGGTACGATTACCCTGTATGCCCAGTGGAAGCCCACGACCTATACGATTGATTTTGTATACAACGGCGGAAGCGGGGACACGGCCAGAATGGAATATTATTACGGCATGCCGAAGACCAAGCTTCCGGTGCCGGAAAAAGAGGGTTATACTTTCGGAGGCTGGTATAAGAATGAAAATCTGACGGCTGCGATGTCTTATATTACCGCAACCACCTATGGAAATATGACACTGTATGCGAAATGGAATGCACCGTATACGGTGGTATTCCACAATGATGCCAGGGCAGATGCCGGACTCCTTACCGGTACCATGAAGCCGCTTTCCATGAAGAGCGAAACGGCGAAGGCGCTGACGGCAAATACCTACAAGAAAGCAGGCTATGCTTTTGTGGGCTGGGCGCTTACGGAAGAAGATGCCCGGGCGGGAATTGTGACCTATGAGAACAAAGCAAAGCTTTTCCAGCCGGGTACATTGACTAAGACCGCAGATGCTTCCGGAAAAATCACATGGGTACTGAACCTGTACCCTGTCTGGAGAAATTCCTTTACCGTTACCTTCCATCTAAACGGCGGAGAATACGGTACGAAAAGCATTGCCTATGAAGCCGGTGTGGGTATCACGGCAAAAGAAATGACAGCATGGGAGAAGCCGGTGAAGAAGGGCTATGTGTTTGTCGGCTGGTATAAGGATGCCGCACTGAAATCCAAGGTAACCGCCATTGCCAAAACAACGGCGGCGGATATGGATTTGTATGCGAAGTGGAAGGGCATCTCCTATAAGACGGAGTACGTGGCGAATGTACCGGAAAATGCGGCAGTGAAGGGCGTTATGAGGCTGCAGACGCTTATATACGGCACACCGAAGGCCCTGACAGCCAACAGCTATAAGATAAACGGTTACGTGTTTGCAGGCTGGGCGGAAACGCCGGACGGAGCGGTGAAATACACCGACAAGGAGAAGATTACCGGTCCTGCCGAATACCCGGACAACGGTATCTACACCTTGTATGCGGTATGGGAAAAGCAGACCTACACCATTACCTATGCCAATATGGATGGCTTTGCAAATCCTGCCGATAATCCGGCAGCCTACACAGTGGAGGATGAAGAAATGCTTCTTTATAATCCCGAAAAACTGGGTTACACATTCCTTGGCTGGTATACGGATAAAGCATGTAAGAAAAGAATTACCAAAATTCCTGCCGGTTCTTACGGCAACTTAACGCTTTACGCCAAGTGGAAAGTAAATTAAGCGCAATGCAAAAAATAACAGCCGCCCGTTAAGGCGGCTGTCACTTACAGATGAAAGGGGAAGACCTCCCCTTTCATTTTTTTAACGGAAAGAATTACATTGTCCTCTTTGGGATAAAAACGGGTGCTCAATACCTTTTCCCCACCGTTTAAGTAAATCTCCAGACTGGACATGTCAGCGAGAATGCGGATGTTATGACATTCCTTCAGACGGCATTTGCGGAGAGCTCTGCCACCGCTGACAGACATGTCGGTAAACTGCAGGGTGAACAGACCGTCCTCATAGGTCATGGTGCAGAAATCCGACAGGGCAAGGGAAAAAGCAGCCCCGGTCTCTCCGTAAAAGAGGAAGGGCAGGGGAACATCGACGGATTTTTCTTCGGAAACAGGGGAGCCTGTGCCCGCCCAGGATAAAATTTCGGGTACGGGATTCTGCAGCAGCACGCCGTCCTCCCGTCTTGTGATTTCTCTCGGAACCGTAAGACAGTGCTGCCAGCCCAGGGGAACGGTCAGGTTTTTATAGGCGGAGTCGCCGATGCCCATCCAGCCCACCAGAATTCTTCTGCCGTTCGGTGTTTCAAAGGTCTGCGGTGCATAAAAATCAAAGCCGTAGTCCCATTCTTCAAAGTCCGTAAGGGAATCGTTGTAGGTAAAATAGCCGGACTGGTACAGATTTTGGAATTTTTCCTCATAAGTGGGCAGTCCCTGCGGAGAAATACTTAAGTAGCGGTGGCCGTCCACCCGGAAACAGTCGGGACATTCCCACATATAGGCAAAATCCGGCACGGCGTCACGACCGGTGTAGCGCCAGTTTTTCAGATCATCCGATTCATAGAACAGGACGCAGCCTTCGTCCGTTTTCGTTCTGGCGCCCAGAACCATATGGTATTTGCCGCCCTCTTTCCAGACCTTGGGATCGCGGACATGACAGCAGCAGAAATCGGGATAGTCCGCATTGGTGAGGAGGACTTCTTTTTCACTCATGGTATGGCCGTCCTTCGTGGATACGTGGATGACATTGGCGCCTCTGCCGGCGGTGGTATAGTCGTAGTCTCCGTCCTCCAGCACATTACCGGTGTAAAAAATTTCCAGGGAGTCGCCGCAGACAATGGCGCTGCCGGAATAGGCGCCGTCCTTATCCGCAGGCATATCCGGGCGGATAACCATGCCGGTGTAAGTCCAGTTTACCAGATTGGTGCTTTCAAAATGGCCCCAGCCGCGGTCACCGCTGCCTTCGGCATCGAAGGGGGAGTACTGGAAGTAAACATGATATTTGTTATCAAAATAAGAAAGACCGTTAGGGTCGTTCATCCAGCCCTGAGGGGGCTCCAGATGCAGTTTCTGACGATAGGAATTGTTGTTCATAGGTTGTCGACCTTTCTGTTTGTTTCAGTAAGACATTCTGATTTTAAACCATTATAAACAAACGAGGCGGGAAGAACCAGTCCTTTTAGAAAGAAAATCCCGGATGAAAAGCTGCGATACATAAAAAGTAAGGCAAAACAACGATAAAAATTTGAGTAGTCATAAAAGGCAATTCAAGATAAAATAAGGAGAAAATACAGGAAAATGCAATAGAAAACAATAAGACAATGGAGGATGTGTCAATGAGCAATGTAAAAGGTGTCAGATTAACACCCGCAAAATTTGCCGTGGATTTAAGTGACGGCAGCGAAAGAGGATTTTATGTGAACCAGGATTATATCCTGCAGAAGCTTCACAGACCGCACAGAGGCATCAACCTGATGTACTGCTATTACCCTCTGGACGAAGCATGGCCTGCAAGAGCACAGGATGCTTATGCCGATAAAGAAATCAGTTTTGCATGGGATTATCCTTACGACAATTATTTCCCCTTCAGAGGCGGACTGAACGGCAATATGGACGGGGAGCCTTTTACCTGCATGCGCGATGTCAGACGCCATGGACAGGATGTTATACTGACCCTGACCTGCGACCCCCATGTAACGGATGAGCACATTATTGCGATTGCGAAAAACCTGCGTACCTTCGGACGCATGATGCTCCGCCTGAACCATGAAGCTACCGGCGACTGGTTCTCCTTTAACAAACGTGCTTCCTATCAGGAGGTAGCGGATTTCTTTGTCCGTTTCCACAAGATTTTGAAGGAATATGCGCCTAATGTGCAGACCATTCTCTGCATCGGCGGAGCAGAAGACCCCAATTCTTCCGAAATCACCAAGGAGAAGGAATTTGCGGAAGCAGTCCGCACCACCGATATCTGGTCCGTGGACAAATACATGGCGCTGAACTGGGGCTGGCCTTACGAAGTGGCGGAAAAGGACAATTTCTCCCACAAGAAGGAGTCTGCGGAATATGTATATGAAATGACGAAAAAAAGCTATGAGCGTTACAAAGAGCTCTGCGGCGGAAAAAAGAAGCCCATGGTGATGTCCGAAATGAATGCCGACGGCGATGTCACCGGACCTTACGACCAGGTGAAAATGGTACAGGATTTCTGCCGTCTGATTAAGAAAGATCCGGAAAGATGGTTCAGCGGATTTACCTTCTACCAGTTCCGCGATGACGGACGTCTGGGACTGGAAATTACCGACCCCAACAACCCGGATGTAGGTGTGGAACAGCCGCTGCTTGCCGCTTACAGAGATATTATTCAGGATGAATTCTTCAATCCCGGTGTGGTTTATGAAGGTGAAAAAGAACTTCCCGTAACTCTCCGCTGGGGCGGCTCCGAGGATGCGGAAGGCGTGGAAATGGAGCTTTCCTTTGACGGCGACCCGGTATTTGCGGAAGCTAACTTCAAGGATGACTTAAAGGATGCCAACCTGATGCTCGAAATTAACGGCCGTTGGTTCTACAAAGCACCCGGCGTAACCTTTGTGGACTTTATGCCTGCATTCTTCGACAAAAAGCTGGACGGCCCCTGCACAATGAAGCTTCGTATTTTCGCACCGCCCGCAACCGGTGAAAATGACCCTTCCCAGGGCGAAGACTGGCAGGAAAACTACTATTACACCTTAAAGAGCCTGCCCGATATAAGACTTCGTTTTGAGCCCGTTATCGCATAGGATTCCGGAAAATCTATTTAATAAATAAAAATTCTCCCTTCAGGCATTGCCAGCATAAGCAGGCAGTGCCTTTTTTATTTACCGTGCCTTTTTTATTTTAGATGCATATTGAAATACATATTGACAACTTTCTTTGTCAATGATATTGTATGTGACAAGGATAGTTGTCATAATGACAAGAATAAATGTCAGGAGGAAAACAAATGGAAGGACAATTTGAGAACAATGGAAATCTCTGCGCACCGCAGGAAGACTACAGGAAACCCATGAGAAAGGCTTACTGCCGGGTAGAATGGAAAATTTTCCTGTATGCGGTCATTGTTGTGGCGGCACAGACCCTGTACGCATGGGCGCTTCCCGAATTGTTTGGGGAAAGTGTTTATGTTGCGGAATGGTTTACCTGGGGGATGATGATCATTCCCATGTATATGATTGCTTTTCCGGTTTTATATTTGTTAATAGGCGGCAAAAAGGACCGGGTTAAGATCATGCAGCACAAAATGGGCTTCGGCAAATGGCTTGTTGCGGCGCTTATGTGTGCCGGTATCTGCGCCGTCGGTATGGTAATCGGTACGGTTTTGGATACCGTAATCAGCCTGCTTACCCGGAACAGCTCGTCGGATGTCGTTACTCTGCAGAATCTGATGTTAAATTCCAATCCGGTTTACCGTATTCTTACGGTGGGGATTTTAGCGCCCATGGTGGAGGAGATGATTTTTCGTAAGTTTATCATTGACCGCACTGTAAAATACGGAGAGTGGATGGCAATTTTTACTTCCGGCCTGATGTTTGGTCTGTTCCACGGAAACTTCAGCCAATGCTTTTTTGCGGCGGGTTTAGGAATGTTGTTCGCCTATATTTATATCCGTACCGGACGTATCCGTTATACCATCTTTTTACACATGGCGGTAAACCTGACTACATCCGTCGGCTCTGTCGGTATCCTGCAGTGGGCCGGATACGATGAACTGTTATCGGCGGAAGCAAGCGGCAATTTAGAGGCGATAATGGGCGATATGCTTCCGAAACTCATTGTTTTATATGCATGGCTGGGACTTTTAGCATGCCTTGCCATCGCCGGTATTGTGCTTCTGATCGTAGCCTTTGCCAAAAAGAAGTTTTTCCTCGTAAAGCCGCCGAAGTATGTGGCAAAGGGAGGATTCGCAGCAGCATGGATTAACTGGGGCATGCTTTTATTTATAATTTATATTCTGTTTGCCTTTATCTCTAATTATGTGGGATTTTAAGAAAGAATGTGAGGAAAGCATATGCCTTTGAAAAATCATTTGAAAGAATACAGGGCAAAAAAGAACATTAACCAGCAGGAGCTGGGAAGCATGGTGGATGCCAGCCGTCAGACCATCAGCCTGATTGAAAGGGGAGATTATTCTCCTTCCGTTACTCTGGCACTGAAGATTGCCGGATATTTCGGTGTGCGGGTAGAGGATATTTTTGAATATGAGGAAGGAGAGGGAAAAGAAGATGAATGAGGTCAGAAACGAAGAAAGAACAGAAGAAAAGGGACAGGAAAAAAATACAAAAAGACTGGAAACGATTAAAAAAGAGGATAAAAAGTTTTACTGGAAGTTTATTGCACTCTGTGGAATTGGCGGCATCGTAGGGGGGACGGCGGGATTTCTGATGGTTTTTCTTGACGATTATATGGCGGCAAGGGAATTGTCCTTTCCGGAAATTTTCCTGATGGTACAGAGAAATCTTGCCATTCCGTTCCGCTATCTTACTGTGGCAGTGGGAGCAGTGTTCTGGGCAGCTTCGGAATACTTTTACCGTAAAGCGCGGAAAATCCGGAAGGAAAGCAGGGATCTGGATGAGGATTACGACAGAATAGACGATGCCCTGAATATTTCCCTGCTCCTTGCCAATGTAATGGCAATTATGAATTTCATATGCGCAGGTATCGGTTTCTATTGTCTGCCGTGTGCGGAGGATATGGTTTCCTTTGTTATAACCATTTCATTCTTTCTGCTCTATGTATACGGTTCTTTTCATATGCAGCATGTAATTGTCAATATGACCAAGGAAATGAACCCGGAAAAGAAAGGCAGTCTGTATGATAAGAAATTCAAGAAGCAGTGGTACGACAGCTGCGATGAAGCGGAACGCCGTCAGATAGGAATTGCATCTTATCATACCGTTCAGGTAACGGGTATCGCCTGCATGATGTTTATGCTTATCTTCTTAATGTTAGGCATGGTAATCGAGATTGGTCTTCTGCCCATGCTGGTGCCGGCATTTATCTGGATGATTCAGGTGATCACCTATCATGTTTCCTGTAAAAAGGCACAGAAGATGATGAATGACTGACAATAGCCGGAAGGCATTCCTGTGCGGACAAAAGCGCACAGTTCGTATATGCAAGTAACGCACGGCTGCATACAGCCTAAGTGCGTGGAAAAGAGGGAATATGGAAGAAATATTGAAGGTGCAGGGATTGAAAAAGACATTTAAGCTGTCTGCCAAACAACAGAAAATCGAAAAGACGAAAGAAAAAGTAAAGGTGGCGGTCAATGACCTTTCCTTTACCGCATACAGAGGAGAAGTGTTCGGACTGTTAGGGCCTAACGGCGCCGGAAAGACCACTACACTGCGTATGCTGGCAACCCTGATCAGACCGGACGGCGGTGATGCCGTACTGGACGGTGCCAGTATTGTAATGGAACCGGAAGAAGTGCGCAGCAAGATTGGATTTTTAACCAGCGAGCTGAAGCTGGAGGATTTCTTTACCCCCAATTATCTGTTTGATTTCTTTGCGGATTTACACGGTATGGATGCGGAGAGCAGAAAGCAGAGAAAAGAGCTTTTGTTTAAGCGTTTCGGCATTGATGAATTTGCCGAAGTAAAGGTAGGCAATCTGTCCACCGGTATGAAGCAGAAGGCATCCCTTGCCATCTCTCTGGTACATGACCCCGATATCATTATTTTCGACGAGCCCACAAACGGTCTGGATGTTCTGACCGCCAAGGTGGTGACGGACTTTTTGCTGGACTTGAAGGCACAGGGCAAGACCATTATCGTGTCCACCCATATTTTCAGCCTGATTGAAAAAATCTGCGACAGAGTGGGAATTATCATCAACGGTCACATGGAAGCATGCGATACCCTGGATGCCATCTGTCAGGGAATGAGCTTAGAGGACAGATTTTTTGAGATTTATAAAGAGAAAGCAGGTGATATCGCATGAGAAAAGATATGCTGACCATTATTAAAAAGGAATTTGCCCGCTTTTTCGGGGATAAAAATTTATTCTTTACCACCGTTATTATGCCGGGTCTTGTGATTTACATTATGTATACCATTATGGGGCAGGGCATGATGAAGCAGTTCATGGCGGATGACACATATGTGGCGGATGCTTATGTGGTAAACCTGCCGGACGAACTGAAGAACTCCTTTGAGGAGCTTTCCGCTGACTGGAAAGATACGGCGGAAGCGGATACGGATGCCGTAAAACAGAAAATCCAGGATAAAGAAGCGGATGTACTGGTGGTATTCCCGGAGAACTTTTCCGGGGAAATCGCAGCCTATGATGTAAAAAGCGGTGTGGCTGCACCCAATGTGGAGATTTACTACAATTCCACAAAAACGGACTCCGAACAGATAAAGAGAACGGTAAACGACCTCTTAGACAGCTATGAAGCATCCATGACAAACAAATTTGATATAAATGCCGGGGACGGTGTGTATGACTGCGCCACCAAGGAAGACGTGGTGGGTCAGATATTTTCCATGATGCTGCCCATGCTGTTAATGATTTTCCTGTTCAGCGGCTGTATGGCGGTAGCACCCGAGTCCATTGCCGGGGAAAAGGAAAGAGGCACCATCGCCACCCTGCTTGTTACTCCCATGAAGAGAAGCTCTCTTGCACTGGGCAAAATCATCAGCTTAAGCGCCATTGCACTGCTGTCCGGTCTGTCCAGTTTCCTGGGTACCATGCTTTCCCTGCCGAACCTGATGGGAATGGACGCAGGCTCCGGCATGGATGCCAGTGTATACAGTGTGGCTGATTATGGTCTGCTTTTGGGACTGATTTTAACAACCGTCCTGCTTTTAGTAGCGGTAATTTCCATTATTTCCGCCATGTCGAAGAGCGTAAAGGCAGCGGGCACCGCCATTTCGCCGCTTATGATTGTCGTAATGGGTATCAGTCTTATTCCCATGTTCAGCGGTGGCGGAGAGAGCAGCATTGCCTATTCCTTTATTCCGATATTTAACAGTGTGAGAAGTATGTACGACATTTTCTCTTTCCAGTGCAGTACCGTGAATGTGGTGCTCACCATGGTATGCAACCTGATTTATGCGGGTATTCTTACCTTTGTCCTGACCAGGATGTTTAATGATGAAAAAATAATGTTTTCCAAATAAATCCGGGAAAAAGAGACAGAATAAAACCGACAATCTTTTTTGACAGATTTTGTAATGTGTGCTATTCTTAAAAGAAAGCGTTGACGAAGAGAGTACCCTTGGAACGGTCTTACAGAGAAGTCTCCCTGACATGTTTTTTATGCAGGCTGGAAGGAGACAGACACGGACTTTGGAGAACATGGCTTCCGAGCAGTGCACTGAGCCGGCGGCTTGCGGGATGACCCAAAGGCAGGACGGTTAGGCTGCAACAGGTCCGCCTGTTATAGCGGAGAGTGCTAACAGGCACTTGCAGAGGTCTTTCCTGTGAAGGAAGGATAAAGAGAAGTGGTACCACGGGTCAAGTTCCCGTCTTCTTGTACGAATCACGTATGGGAAGGCGGGTTTTTATATTAGGAAATGTCCCGTATTACGCGGCAGCAGGCGCCTTGCCATGCGAAAGCATAAAGAAGTATGCATGAAAGCTTTAGGGAGAAAGGAAGTAAAAAATGAGCAAAGAAAAGTATTACATCACAACAGCCATTGCCTACACATCGGGCAAGCCTCACATCGGAAACAACTACGAAATCGTGCTGGCAGACAGTATTGCCAGATATAAAAGAGCCGAGGGCTATGACGTCTATTTCCAGACCGGTACCGACGAGCACGGTCAGAAAATCGAATTGAAGGCCAACGAAGCCGGCGTAACACCCAAGGAATTTGTAGATAAGGTAGCCGGACAGATTAAGGATATGTGCGACCTTTTGAACATTTCCTACGACCACTTTATCCGTACCACCGACGATTACCATGAAAAACAGGTACAGAAGATTTTTAAGAAATTGTACGACCAGGGCGATATTTACAAAGGCTCCTATGAAGGTTTATACTGTACCCCCTGCGAATCCTTCTGGACAGAGTCCCAGCTTGTGGACGGTAAGTGTCCGGACTGCGGCAGAGAAGTAAAGCCCGCCAAGGAAGAAGCATATTTCTTTAAGATGAGCAAGTATGCAGACCGCCTGATTGAGCATATCAACACCCATCCGGAATTTATCCAGCCGGTTTCCCGCAAGAACGAAATGATGAACAACTTCCTTCTGCCGGGGCTGCAGGATTTATGTGTCTCCCGTACCTCCTTCAAGTGGGGAATTCCGGTAGATTTCGACCCGAAGCATGTGGTTTATGTATGGCTGGATGCACTGACCAACTATATCACCGGTATCGGTTATGATGCGGATGGAAACAGCACCGAGCAGTACAAGAAGTACTGGCCGGCGGATTTACACCTTATCGGCAAGGACATTATCCGTTTCCATACGATTTACTGGCCCATTTTCCTGATGGCGCTGGGAGAACCCCTGCCCAAGCAGGTATTCGGACATCCCTGGTTACTCATGAGCGGCGGCAAGATGAGCAAGTCCAAGGGCAATATTATTTATGCCGATGATCTGGTAGATTTCTTCGGCGTGGATGCGGTCCGTTACTATATGATTCATGAAATGCCTTATGAAAATGACGGCAACGCAACCTGGGAGCTTATTGCGGAGCGTACCAATACCGACCTTGCCAACACACTCGGCAACTTAGTAAACCGTACCATTTCCATGAGCAACAAATACTTTGACGGCGTGGTTGCCGATAAGGGCGCTGTGGATGAAGCACTGGATGCTGACTTAAAGGCGGTGGTAACCGGCACCTACGATAAGGTAAAAGAGAAGATGAGCACCCTGCGTGTGGCAGATGCCATTACCGAGATTTTCGGTATCTTCAAGCGCTGCAACAAATACATTGACGAAACAGAACCCTGGGTACTGGCAAAGGACGAAGCAAAGAGCGACCGTCTTTCCACCGTGCTTTACAACTTAGTGGAAAGCATTACCATCGGCGCATCTCTTCTGCAGCCCTATATGCCCGAAACCGCAGAAAAGATTGTGAAGCAGCTGAATACTTCCGTAAGAGATTTCAGCGACCTTAAGAAGTTCGGTCTGTATGAGAGCGGCAACAAGGTAACGGCAGAGCCTGAAATTCTGTTTGCCCGTCTGGATATGAAGGAAGTGGCAAAGAAGGAAGAAGAACTGGCACAGGCCATGATGGCTGCCAAAGCAAAGGAAGAAGAGGAAGAAAAAGGCATTGATATCGAAGCAAAGCCGGAAATTTCCTATGAGGATTTTGCCGCTATGCAGTTCCAGGTAGGTGAAATCATTGCCTGCGAAGCAGTGCCCAAGTCCAAGAAGCTTCTTTGCTCCCAGGTTAAAATCGGCAGCACGGTAAAGCAGATTGTGTCCGGCATCAAGGCTTATTATTCACCGGAAGAAATGGTGGGCAAAAAGGTTATGGTTCTTGTGAACTTAAAGCCTGCCAAGCTGGCAGGGGTTCTTTCCGAAGGTATGCTGTTATGCGCAGAGGATGCGGAAGGCAATCTGGCACTGATGAAGCCGGAGAAGGACATGCCCGCAGGTGCGGAAATCTGCTAATCTGCAAAGCGGTTATGAAATGATGGACACGGTAATGTCCGGTATTTTATAGAGAAAGATGGGGTTATCTATGAAAAAAGAGGAGTTTACATTTGCGTCCCGGGACAATGTCACGAAAATCCATGCGGTCAGATGGCTGCCGGAGAGTGAAAACATTCAGGGAATTATACAGATTGTGCACGGTATGGCGGAATATGTGGAACGGTATGAGGAACTGGCGGAGTTCCTCACCGGCAAAGGCTATCTTGTGACGGGAGAAGACCACTTAGGACACGGAAAATCCGTGCCCGAAGGTGGGGTTAAAGGATATTTTTGCGAGCAGGATCCGGCTACGGTTGTGGTCAGGGATGTGCACAGACTGAAAAAAATGACGCAGGAGCTTTACCCGGGCGTTCCTTACTTTATCCTGGGACACAGCATGGGCTCCTTCATCACCCGAAACTACATTTACCGTTACGGCACCGGTATTCAGGGAGCCATCATTATGGGTACCGGTATGCAGTCCCCTCTGTACGTGTCTTTTGGGAAAGCCGTAACTTCCTTAGTAGGGGTATTCCACGGTAAAAATGTACCCAGTAAGTTTCTGGACAAGGTAACCTTCGGCTCCTACAACAAAAAGGTGGAGTCGCCGCGCACCGGCTTTGACTGGCTGTCCAGGGAAACGGAAAGAGTGGACAAATATATTGCGGACGACAACTGCGGCTTTTATTTTACACCAAACGGTTTCAAGACCTTATGCACGCTGGTTTCCCGTGCCTGTAGTATGGACAATATGAAGAAAATCCCCAAGGATCTGCCGCTGTTTGTGATTTCCGGTGAAGACGACCCTGTGGGCGGCTACGGAAAAGGGGTAAAAAAGACCTACAATGCTCTGATAGAAGCGGGCGTGGAGGACGTTACCTTAAAGCTGTACCCGAAGGACCGTCATGAGCTGATGAATGAAACGGACCGGTACGATATTATGAAAGATATTGAAAATTGGGTAAAACAACACCTTGTGAGATAAGGTCCCATTTGCTATAATGATTTAATTAACGTTTAGAACGGAATAAGGCTTTTGAAGGAATGGAGATTTATATGAGTAATATCCGGGATATTCCTTATACGATCAGATGGGCAAAGCCGGAGGACTGGCCGGAAACCATGCAGATGGTCTGGCGGACGTTTATGCGCTTCGAAGCAGCTGATTACACAGAAGAGGGCGTTGTTAATTTTCAGGATTTTCTGACAAACGGAAAGATTTACCAGATGTTTTTGAACGGGAGATATCCCATGCTGGTAGCATTGGATGGTGAAAAAATTATCGGAGAAATTTCCGTAAGAGGAAGGAATTTTATTTCTCTGTTATTTGTAGACGAAGAATATCATATGCAGGGAGTGGGCAGGGCACTGATAGAGACAATGGCAAAGTATCTCAGGGATGTCAGGGGAGAAATCTATATGTCTGTCAAAGCGGCGCCCTATGCGGTAGCTTTTTACCGCAAAACAGGATTTCATGCGTGCGCACCGGAGGAAAGCTTCTCCGGTATCCGGGTGACTTCCATGGAGAGATTTTTGTAGGAGGAAAGCACAAAATGAGTAGAATATTTGATATGGACAGTCCCTTGATGAGGATATTAAACAAGTTTGCGGATCTGATGTGGTTAAACATCCTCACCCTTATCTGTTGTATTCCCATTGTGACCATAGGCCCCGCACTTTCCGCAGCACATTATGTGGAGCTGAAAATGTACCGTAACGAAGAGGGATATATTACCAGGGACTTTTTTAAGGCATTTAAGGTGAATTTCAAGCAGGGATTTATTCTCGGCGTTATCAACCTGCTGCTGCTGACGATTTTCGTGACGGATATTTACCTTATGAATGAAAATTCCAATATCCATATCCCCGGGGTGGCGCAGGTTCTGATTATGGCAGCAGCCATTATGTACGTTTTTTATGTGGTATGGGTTTATGCCGTACAGGCAAAATTTATCAATACCATAAAAAATACCATGAAAAATGCTTTTGCCATCAGTATGATGAAGTTCCCCTACACCATAGCCATGGTAGTCTTATATGTCTGCCCGTGGGTGCTTTTGTGGATTTCCAATTTCTACCTGTTCCCGATAGTGTTCCTGTTTGGAGTTTCGGTGCCGGTGTATTGCAGTGCAGCCCTGTACAGCAAATTTTTCAAGCAGCTGGAGGAGAAAATTTTAGCCGGTCAGGAAGAGGAAAAGGAAAAAGAGACCTCAGGAGAGGAAAATGCTGAGACGGAGGAGGAAAAAATCTTCAGCGACAAGCCTATGTTTGAAGAGAAGCAAGGGGATAAATAATGAAGGATAACCGAATAGGTGGTTTTCTCTGCAGAAAGGTACTGCCTACAGCTGTTCTTGTGCTGGCAATTTCCGTTCTGCTGATTCGTTCCCTTTCCGTCAGCATGGAACAGGAGAAGAAAACGGTGAGGGACAATCTGGAGGCACAGGCGCTCGTTGCGGGGCAGCAGATTGATAAAACCTTTCGTTCAGCGGAGAAAGCCGTGGAGGTCATAGCAAAATACCTGGAATATGACAATGCCGGAGATGTGGACAAGGTAATGCTGGCATTCCTTGATACAACCGGTTTAGAGGATATTTTTATTTACGATATGGACGGAACCGGCTACCGTGCCGGCGGCGAGGAACTGACAGAAGAGGAAATGACACGGTATGCAAATGCTGCGGAGATTAACCGGGAAAGTAAACAGAACGGCAATATATATGCGGGCAGTGATTCTTTTTATGCAGCCGCTCCCATCGAAAAGGAGGGTGCAGTCACAGGGTATGCGATCTGTGCCTACGACAGGAACCTGATTGCCGGACAGAACATAACGAAAAATTTCGGCGGCAATGCCTTTTATCTGATTTTGGATAAGAACGGAAAAGTGGTGTATCTGGATGAGAGGGCGCAGGCAAAGGGAAATCCCTTCTGCGTAGCTTCCGATGATTACATAAAGACCCTGAGGACTTTGACGGACGACAGCTTTCAGACAGAGGTTTTAAAATCACAGATGAAAAACAATCAGACGTGCACGAAGGTGTATACTTACGGGGATTATTCCTATACCCTGTTTGAAGTACCGGTTCTGGACGACGATTATTTTCTCATTATAGGCGCTGAGCAGACTTATGTGAACGAGCAGGTGCATACAGGCTGGAGACCGCTGTATTCCATAGCCCTGCAGATTATGGCAGTCCTGTTAGTTTTCATAGTGGTTCTGACTATTATCGATGTGGTGGAAAAGAACCATGAAAATGAAAAAAAGAAAGCGTTAGAGGATAAAGCCGATACGGATCTGCTTACCACATTAAACAATAAGATTGCAACGGAACGGAAAATTAAAGAACATCTGGCAGCCCATCCCGACGAGATGGCAGTGATGTTCGTAGTGGATATTGATAATTTTAAGAAAATTAACGATACCATGGGGCATGCATTCGGAGACGAGGTGCTGAAGACACTGGGAAAGCATATCTGCGGAGAATTCCGTGCCAGTGATATTATCGGACGTACCGGCGGCGATGAATTTATGGTATTCTTACGCAACATGAAAGAAGATGCCATTATTAAGAAGGAAGCAAAGCGTCTGGAAAACTTTTTCCAGAGCTTTCAGGCAGGCAGCTATGTGAAGTACTCCGCTACCGCCAGCATCGGCGCAGCCATATATCCCAAGGATGCCCAGACCTTTGAAGGTCTGTATAGAGCGGCGGACCAGGCAATGTATGTGGCAAAAAAGAAGGGAAAGAACCGGCTGGCTTTTTATGGGGAAGAGAGTACGGAACCATAGGAACGGTTCGGCAGATTGTATACTAAAAGCGGTAAAGTTTGTACAAAGTGCCCGATTTGAACCGGAGCATAAGCAATTTTTACAAAGCCCAACGAAAACTTTGTGAAATAGTGTTATAGCAAGAAATGGAATTATTCGGTATACTAAAACAAGGTTAGGCCGAATGTATTTATTTGTACAGCAAGAAAGGAGTCATAAAATATGGCAAGTTTATCATTAAAAAATGTCTGCAAAGTATATCCTAACGGTTTCGAAGCAGTTAAGAACTTCAACCTTGAAATTGCAGATCAGGAATTCATTATTTTCGTAGGACCTTCCGGATGCGGTAAGTCCACCACTCTTCGTATGATCGCAGGTCTGGAAGATATCTCTTCCGGTGAATTAAGAATCGGCGACAGAATCGTAAACGATGTAGAACCTAAGGACAGAGATATCGCAATGGTATTCCAGAACTACGCTCTGTATCCTCATATGTCTGTATATGACAACATGGCTTTCGGACTTAAGTTAAGAAAAGTTCCGAAGGATGAAATCGATAAGATGGTAAAAGATGCAGCTAAGATCCTTGACCTGACTCCCCTTCTGGACAGAAAGCCTAAGGCTCTTTCCGGTGGTCAGAGACAGCGTGTTGCCATGGGTCGTGCAATCGTTCGTAATCCTAAGGTATTCCTTATGGACGAACCTCTTTCCAACCTGGATGCAAAACTCCGTGTACAGATGCGTATCGAAATCGCTAAATTACATCAGAGATTAGGTACCACCATCATCTACGTAACACATGACCAGACCGAAGCTATGACACTGGGTACCAGAATCGTAGTTATGAAGGATGGCGTTATCCAGCAGGTAGATACTCCTCAGAATCTTTACGAGAAGCCTTGCAACCTGTTCGTAGCAGGATTTATGGGATCTCCGCAGATGAACTTCTTAGATGCAACTGTAGAAGTAGCAGGCGATGTAGCTAACTTAAAGATTGCCGGTCACAGCATTCCTCTTCCTCCTGCTAAATCCAAGAAGCTGATTGACGGTGGTTATGACGGAAAGGTTGTTACCTTCGGTATCCGTCCTGAAGATGTATATGATTCCGAAATGTACATCGAAGCTTCTCCTAACAGTGTATTCGAATCTACCATCAAGGTATACGAATTACTGGGTGCTGAAGTATATCTGTACTTCGATCTGGAAGAGTTCCCTGTAACTGCAAGAGTAGATTCCCGTACCACTGCAAGACCTGGCGATACCGTAAGATTTGCTCTGGATGTTGAAAAAATTCACGTATTCGATAAGGATACCGAGCAGGTTATTACCAACTAATAAACAAACGCTTCGGGGGTGCATATGCCCCCCCGTTTTTGCATTTACGGCTAATAGAAAGAAAGAGGGGATTTCGGTTTATGATTTCAAACCAGATTATTCAGACGAGCATTGACGAATTAAAAGCGATTACCAAGGTTGACCTTTGCATCTACGACATCACAGGCAGTCTGGTAGCGTCTACAGCAGAAAAAGGAAGCCTTTCCAATGACTTTGTGACAAGTTTTGCCCAATCACCGGCAGACAGTCAGGTGATTGGCAATGAACACCTGCTGAAAGTGCTGGATGAGGGGGAAGTTGTGTATATACTGGTGGCAAGAGGAACCTCGGACGATGTTTACATGGTGGGGAAAATCGCTGTCTGCCAGCTGCAAAATCTGATTATTGCGTATAAGGAGAAGTTTGACAGAAACAATTTCTTCCAGAACCTGCTTTTAGACAACCTGCTTTTAGTGGATATCTACAACCGGGCTAAAAAGCTGCACATTGAGGTCAGTGTACCCCGCCTGGTTTATTTGATTGAAACAAAATCGGAAAAGGACGGTATTGTCACAGAGCTTCTGAAAGGAATGTTTTCCGTACAGAACGGCGATTACATTACCTCTGTGGATGAAAGCAATGTAATTTTGATTAAATCCCTGGAGGATGGTTATACCCAGGACTCCCTTCTGGATATTGCCAACACCATAGTGGATATGATGAATACGGAAGCCATGCTCAACGTCAAGGTTGCCTTCGGTACTGTGGTGTCGGAGCTTAAGGACGTTTCCAAATCCTATAAGGAAGCGAAAATGTCTCTGGATGTTGGCAAGATTTTCTACGCGGAAAAGGATGTTATGGCGTACAGCACACTGGGAATAGGACGTTTGATTTACCAGCTTCCCATTAACCTGTGCAGAATTTTCATCAAGGAGATTTTCGGTGACTCCATTCCGGAGGAACTGGATGAGGAAATGCTCACAACCATCAATAAGTTCTTTGAAAACAACCTGAACGTTTCCGAAACCTCCAGACAGTTGTTTGTGCACCGGAATACGCTGGTTTACCGTATTGAAAAAATGCAGAAATGCACGGGACTGGACATCCGCACCTTCGACGATGCCCTGACCTTCAAGATTGCTCTCATGGTCGTAAACTACATGAAGTACCTGGACACCATGGAGTACTAAATTTTTGCAAATAAATTACACGAAGCCGGTTTATTTTTTATGAATGAAAAGACAAAATCATTTTTACAGAAAACGGGGATTTTATCCCTGACGCCCCTGACGTTGCTGCGCTTTTTTGCCGGACTTGCCATTATACAGCTGGCAGTCGCCTCTTTCCTGCAGATAGGAATTGGGTCGGACTCCTTTACCGTATTCATGCAGGGACTTTCCAAAGTATGTTCCGTCAGCGTGGGAACGGCAAATTTTCTGCTGACACTGGTACTTTTAATCATTGTGTTTCTGTTGGACAGGACGCAGTTTAAGATTGGCATGGTATTTGCCGTGGCATTTGCGGGATTGTTTCTGGATGGCATGGCAAAGGTGCTGGCCGTTATTTTACCGAAAGAGCCGTCCATACCGGTTATTGCACTGGAATTTGCCTTGACCTGCGTGGTCGTCTCCATAGGTTTTCCACTGCTTAAATCCGCAGGAATAGGCGTGGCTCCAAACGATGCGCTGTACCTTGCCATTGCCAACCGCACGAAAAAGCCCTTTGGACTTATCCGGGTGCTGGTGGATGCCTGCTACCTTGTCTGCGGCTATTTCTTCGGCGGCGTCATCGGCATCGGCACCGTAGTCTGCGTCATTGCCATAGGCCCCATGATGCAGTTTGTGATGAAACATATTATTAAACAGAAGGATTAAAAGAAATTGGACTAAGAAGACAGATATGCCGGCACATAAAATAGGTAAATTATGGAAAGGTATGAGAGTTGAATTAGATGCCTGGGTAAAAGTGGATGTAGTGCAATAGAATAAATTTCAATAGAAAGAGAAAGGGGAAGAATTGGTTTATAATGACCAAGTTGAGTTTGTAAAAAAGCATGCACCGGAATATTTAAAAAGTGTCAGACATGTTTCCAAGATAGATGGTGATGGGGTAGGATATGATATGATATAAGTTCATTTAATGCTGATGAAAAGCTTATATACATTGAAGTTAAGTCTACAACTGGTAAGAAAGAGACACCTTTTTATATGTCATCGTTGGAGTATGCATTTTATGAGTTTCATAAGGAAAACTATGTTATAGCCAGAGTGTATGAATTTGATATGAGCACGAAAACCGGAAAAATAGAATATATATTAGGAAATGCTGTTGAAGGTGTGTTTGATAAAGAAGTTTCTGCGTATAAAATAATTTACAAGAAATAGGAGAGATATGAGATGTTTGAAAAACTTATAAATGAAATTAAAGGACTTTCTACAATAGATTTTAAGGAAGCAACTGAGAAAATAAGAAAATATATTGATGGAATATCAGAGAAAGATTTCAAAGAAATTGTAAAGCAGATAGGAACTATTCCTGAAAATATTGAACATGATTCTACAGAAGAAAAATTATATTCCAAGGCATCGGATATAGTTTTAGCAAGATGCTTTAGACTGTTAGGATTGGCATCAAGAGCTTTGGATGAAAGGGCAGATAGTGCAGATATATTGGCAGAAAGTATTTCGGGATATAAATATAGTTTAGTTGCGGATGCAAAATGCTTTAGATTGAGTAGAACAGCAAAAAATCAGAAAGATTTTAAGGTGAGTAATTTGAGTGATTGGCGTGGATTTGAGAATGAGTATGCGGTTTTAGTAGCACCATATTTTCAATATCCACAATCTAATAGTCAAATATATTCCAAAGCTCTCGATAATAATGTATGTTTGTTGGCTTGGGAACATATATCTATTTTACTTGAAGAAAATGTGAAAGAGACAGAATCATTATCTTTGGAATCGTTATGGAATGCTTCCCAAATGATAGCAAGAGATAAATCATTAAGCTTCGCTAATGCAAAATGTTGTTTTTTACCTAAAATGGATGTTTATGTCGCAAAGAAAATAGGTCTGCCAGAATCTCAATATAGAAGTATGCTAAATGATTACAAAAGATTAATTATGTATAGGGGAAAAACAGAAATAGCATATTGGACTGGTTGTATGGATGAAATAAGGAAATATACCAAAGAAAAAGCAATAGAGGAATTGATTAAAGCAAAGAAATTACAGGAAAAAATAAATGTTATTTCGCAGTATATAGATAAATTAAACAGGTAGGTGAAAATTAATGGGCAGAATTGAATTGGGAGATTCAATACAATTAATAAAGAGTGTAGATACAGAATCTGTACATTTGATATTGTCTGATATTCCATATGGAATAAATTACGATAAATGGGATGTTCTACATAATAATACAAATAGTGCACTGTTGGGAAAAAGCCCAGCTCAAGAAAAAAGTGGGACTATTTTTAAGACTAGAGGTAAACCATTAAATGGATGGGCTCAATCAGATAAAAATATTCCAATTGAATATTATCAATGGTGCTCATCGTGGGCAGAAGATTGGTTGAGAGTATTAAAGCCAGGTGCAAGTTGCTTCATATTTGCAGGACGGAGAATGGCTCATAGATGTATTTGTGCAATGGAAGATGCCGGTTTTATTTTTAAGGATATGATTGCATGGGAGAAGGACTCAGCAGCATACAGAGCACAGAGAGTTAGTTGTGTTTTTGATAGAAGAAATGATGAACAGAATAGTTTGGAGTGGGAAGGATGGAAGATAGGAAATCTTCGTCCATTATTTGAACCAATACTTTGGTTTATGAAACCCTATCCACAAGGAACAACTTTAACAGATAACATAACTAAATATGAAGTCGGTGCATTTAATGAAAATAAGTTAAAAGAATTAACTACTTTGAATGAAGGTATTGAAGTATGCGCTAATATCTTAAAGGTAAAGACTCAAAAAACTGATAGAGGATTACATCCTACACAAAAAGCAGTAGAATTAATGGAAATACTTATTTCGTTAGTTACTAAAGAAGGACAGACAGTGTTAGACCCATTTTGTGGATGTGGTACTACACTAGTAGCTGCAAAAAGGTTAAAAAGAGAATATATCGGATTTGAGATAAATGAGGAATATTATAATAATATATTATTAAGAATGAATGATAATCAATAAAATGCAGGTTAGGTTTCTGAGCCATTAAATGATGGAGATACAGAAAATACTACTTTAGGATGTAGAGCATTACTTAAAGGTGAGATAAACGAAAAATTTGAGTGATAATTCTGAGGAAGAATGTTGTAATATTGTTACTGCAATTTTGCAAAATTATACTAATTCCGTGTGAGGCTTTTCGTTTATTTTGATACTTTTGAAAAATCTTGTCATATTTTTCGGATATTCCGCATATATATCACTAAAGGAATTGGCTAAGGGGATTTTGCGGATATGGAAAAAGGGGACAAGATTTTTTTTCAGAAAAAAATTATTTATTTAGACTATGTTGAGCGGGAGAATAAAATAAAAAACGGCGGTGTGATTAAGTGGGAAGCGAGAGGGGAAGAAAGCCGTGTGCAGATACATATCAGGGGACTGTATCCTACGGACTCCTGCCGGGGAGAGCTCATGCTGCTTTCGGAAGGAGAAGGCCATCCCGCAGACACCATTTATCTGCAGTACGGAACCGCAGAGTATGCCGGCATCTGGCATAATGAAAACTTAGCCGGAACAGGAATTCCTTACGAGGGGTGTGACGGAATTATCATAAAACTTTCCGAAACCAGATTTTTGAGGGGAATCTGGCGAAATCGGGAAAAACAAAAAGCGGAGGCTTCGGAAACGGTGCCGCAGAACGAGTCGGAGCCCGCCATGCTTGCAGCCGCACAGACTGCCGAAGAACCGATGGCGGTAGTGCAGACCATGGGACCGGTATCGGCAGCGCAGACCGTACTGGATGCATACGACGATACGGTGCTGGAGCCGCAGCCCATGCCGGGGAATGAAGAACTGCGGCAGGATGCCGCACCTGCGGGGGAAATTCAACCGGATTTGCCGCCGCATGAGCCGGCTACAGAAGTCCCGCAGCCCATGCCTGAAACTGAGGAGCCACGGCAGGACGAACCGGGTGCAGAAGAACAGCCGGAGCTGCAGCAAGCCATCCCGCCTGCGGAGGAAGAAGCGCAGTCCCATGAGGAGGAGCCAGTCACCGAAGCCCCGTTCCTGCGCTCACAGCGGAAAATGCAGGCAGGGCAGATTTCCCCCAACAAATGGGAGCAGCTTAACCGCATCTATCCTAAAATTCAGCCATTCGGGGACGTCAGGGAATATTTATCCATCGCCCCCTGCGATTTTGTAATTCTGTCGGAGCACTATCAGGAAATGGTGCAAAACAGTTTCCTGCTGCACGGCTACTATAACTACGGACATCTGATTTTGACAAAAATAAAGGAAGGAATAGACGATAATTATTATCTGGGCGTGCCCGGAGTTTACTACGAGAGAGAAAAACAGGCAGCCCTGCTCTTTGGATTTGAAGGGTTTGAAGGAGACGGGGATGCCGTCCAGGACGGCAGTTTTGGCTATTACATGAAACGGGTAGAGATATAGACGAAGCTTATACGCCTTCCCCATTAAAAGAGGGGATAAAGCTGCTTTCCGCCGCTTCGCCTTCCTGCATGTAGCCGTCCTCGATGCCGATGGACAGACAATAGTCCAGAAGGGCATTGTATTCCCGGTGGGAAACACGGCGGTTCAGTTCGGGCATGTCGGGAAACATCCTGACAGGAGTGTACTGGCTCATAACACTGTAAACAATGGTATCGCCATAGGTATCGCGGAGATAGGACAGCACCTTTTTAGAGTCCTGCAGGTGGCCGGGAAGCATCATATGACGGACAATAACACCGGATTTCATCAGTCCGGTGTTTTCATCGTATACGGGTGCGCCGGTCTGGCGTACCATTTCCGCAAGCGCGGCGGCAGCCGCTTCCCGGTAGTCCGGTGCAGCGGAGTATTTTTCGGAAAGTCTGTGGGAATAGTATTTGAAATCCGGCAGATAAATGTCAACAAGACCGCTTAAGGAACGCAGGACTTCGGTCTTTTCATAGGTGCCGGTATTGTAGACAACGGGGATGGAAAGGCCCTGTTTTTTTGCACTCTTTAAGGCGGTAATAATCTGCGGGATGTACTGTGTCGGGGTAATGAGGTTAATGTTGCAGGCATCCTGGGACTGCAGGGACAAAAAAATTTCCGTAAGCCTTTCTGCGGTGATGCATTTCGGTGAGGCAGCCTCCCCGGCATGTCCGCAGGAAATAGAGGCATTCTGGCAGTAAACACAATGCAGCGGGCAGCCGCAGAAGAACACGGCGCCGGAGCCGGCTTTGCCGCAGATGCAGGGTTCCTCCCACAAATGCAGGGCAGCGCGCGCTACCCATATACCGTCGCTTTCTCCGCAATAGCCGCATTCCCCATGTGCTCTGTCCGCATTACATTCTCTTTTGCATAATTTACAACCCATCGAAATCACCATTCCTTAAAACAGCAAGCCTTATGCCGCCCGGGCATTAAATGAAAAACATGCATCAGATTGTCCCGCCGGGCATAGAAAAACCGCGCATACACATTTGGGTAGACACTTCTATGCGGTACCCCTGAAAACGACTCCGCCAGGCACCCTTACGGCACATGAACGGTTCCTCTTAGTGCTGCTGTGTTCCCACCCTGACACGGTTCGTGGATGTCCATTGCGTAAGACCCAAACTTCAACATCGCTTCAGAAAGCCAGCCATAGAAATGCCCGCCTAAAGGCATATGCACGGCTTATTAAGTATATCGGTTTTTAAGGAAAGTGTCAAGAGTTCTCTTTCTCCTGCCTAAGCCGCAGGCGCAGCTCCTTAAAAAATGTTTTCAGCATATTGCTGCATTCCTCTTCCAGTATGCCCCGCGTAACAGCAACCTGATGGTTAAATTCGGGCATCTGCAGGATATTTAAGATAGAACCGGCACAACCTGCCTTGGGATTCATACAGCCCATGTAAACCTCGGGAATACGTGCCTGTACGATCGCTCCGGCGCACATCTGACAGGGCTCTAAAGTTACATAGAGCTGACAGCCCTCCAGACGCCAGTCGCCCATGACCCTGCTTGCCTTTCTGATGGCAATGATTTCCGCATGGGAGAGAGTATTCTTGTCCGTTTTGCGTCGGTTGTAGCCTCGTCCGATGATTTTGCCCTCATACACAATCACGCAGCCGATGGGAACCTCTCCTAATTTATATGCTTTTTTCGCCTGTTTTATGGCTTCCTTCATATATTTTTCATGCTGCATAAGAGCATTGTCTTTCCACTTATCCTGATTGTTGTTTTCCATTTTCATTTCCTTATTTAATATCATAGCTCCCGCACGGAGCCGCACTTGCGTTTGTCTCTTTTTATTGGTATGATAGAAATTATCCGGTGGACGGATTCTTGTATTTTTATTATAACTGCAGGAAGGAAAAGAGGCAACCGAAATGCAGATACATGGATTAAATAAAACAACCTTATTGGATTATCCCGAACACGTAGCAGCCACTGTTTTTACAGGGGGCTGTAATTTTTGCTGCCCATTCTGCCACAACGGCGATCTGGTGCTGCATCCGGGTGAGTTTCCGGTGATTTCGGAAGAAGAGGTGATTGCGTTCTTAAAAAAGAGAAAAAATATACTTTCCGGCGTATGTATTACGGGCGGAGAGCCCACCCTGCAGCCGGATCTGGCGGATTTTATCCGTAAAATAAAAGAACTGGGTCTTCTGGTGAAGCTGGACACCAACGGCTACAGACCGGGAGTGCTACAGGGTCTTTTAAAAGAAAAGCTCCTGGACTATGTGGCAATGGATTTGAAAAACAGTCGGGAAAAATATGCGCTGACAGTTGGAAAGCCGGATTTGGAGATAGAAAAGTTAGAGGAGAGCGTGGACTTGCTCTTGCATTCCGGGATCGTCTATGAATTTCGGACCACTGTGGTAAAAGGACTTCATGAAGAAGAGGACTTTGCCAAAATGGGGCAGTGGATTGAGGGGGCAGAGGCATATTATCTGCAATCGTACCGGGACAATGAGAATGTAATCAAAAAAGGCTATTCCGCCTTTGAAAAGGAAGAATTAGAGAGCTTTCTGCAGCTTGTGAAGCCCTATGTGAAAAAAGCGGAGCTGCGCGGCGTAGAATAAGCAGCGGAGATGCTGCATGAAAGACACAGGCAGAAAGAGTAAATCTGCTGCAGAATAAAAAGGGAGAGAAACATGGAAAATTTTAAGAAAAAGTATCTGGGCGATAAGGCATTTTATCTTATGGTCCTTGGAGTTGTGCTGCCCATTATGATTCAGAACGGCATTACGAACTTCGTAAGTCTGTTGGACAACATCATGGTGGGAAGAGTGGGCACCGAGCAGATGTCGGGCGTGGCGATAGTCAACCAGCTTATGTTTGTGTTTAATCTGGGCGCTTTCGGTGTCATATCCGGCGCCGGCATTTTCGGTGCACAGTTTTACGGCTGCGGCAAGCACGACGGGGTGCGTCATACCTTTCGTTTTAAGCTGATAGCGGTTTTTATTGTGACACTGTGCGCCTGCCTGTTATTTTATTTTGCCGGAGAAAACCTCATCAGTCTGTATCTGCATGAAGAGGAAACCACGGACCCGGCGGCGTTACGGGCAGCTCTTCATTACGGCAGACAGTATCTTTTGGTGATGTTAATCGGCATACCGCCCTTTGCAGTCAGTCAGTGTTATACCAGTACCCTGCGAGAATGCGGGGAAACCATTCTGCCCATGAAAGCCAGTATGGCGGCGGTGGGCGTCAATATGTGCTTCAATGCAGTGCTGATTTTCGGCCTTTTAGGTTTTCCCAGACTGGGTGTAGTTGGCGCCGCCATTGCAACGGTGCTGGCACGCTACGTGGAAATGGTCATTGTTGTTCTCTATACCCATAAGCATGCCGCCCTCTATCCGTTTATCAAGGGTGCTTATGAAAGCCTGCATATTCCGGGCAGTCTGGTATCCAAGATACTGATAAAGGGCACGCCTCTGATGGCAAACGAACTGCTGTGGGCAATGGGTATGGCGGTTATGACCCAGTGTTACTCCATGAGGGGACTGGATGTAGTAGCAGGATTGAATATTTCTTCCACAATTTCCAATCTGTTCAGCGTAGTTTACATTTCCATGGGCAATGCGGTGGCAATTATCATCGGCCAGCTTTTAGGAGCCGGAAAAATGGAAGAAGCGAAGGAAACAGACACCAGGCTTATTGTCTTTTCTGTTTTGACCTGTATGGCGGTGGGGCTTGCGCTCTTTGTCCTGGCGCCCTTTTTCCCCATGATTTACAATACCACGGACAAGGTACGGGGGCTTGCTGCCGGCTTTATCCGTATTGTGGCGATTTATATTCCTGTCAATGCTTTCCTGAACACCTGTTATTTTACCATCAGAGCGGGAGGCAGGACGGTCATCACGTTTTTGTTTGACAGCGTATTTATATGGGTGGTCAGCATCCCCTGCGCATATTTCTTAAGCCGTTACACGGATATGCCCATTGTGCCGCTGTTTCTGTGCTGCCAGCTGCTTGACCTGATTAAGTGCGTCATCGGCTTTATTATGGTAAAAAAAGGTATGTGGATAAGCAATTTAGTAGAAAAATAATAAAAATTTACAAAACCTATTGACAACGTAGGTTTTGTAGGTGTATAACAGTTTTAACATAAAAAACGACCTAACGAGGAGGATACTATTATGGCAAAGGTTTATACATCAGCAGATCAGTTAATCGGAAAGACACCCTTATTGGAGCTCACCCATATTGAGCAGGAATACGGACTGAAAGCAAAAGTCTTAGCAAAGTTAGAGTATTTTAACCCTGCAGGCTCCGTAAAGGACCGTGTTGCAAAGGCCATTCTGGATGACGCAGAAGCAACCGGAAAACTTACCAAAGACTCCGTTATTATTGAACCTACTTCCGGCAACACCGGTATCGGTCTGGCAGCCGTTGCAGCAGCCAGAGGTTACCGCATTATCATCGTAATGCCCGAAACCATGTCTGTAGAAAGAAGACAGCTCATGAAAGCCTACGGCGCAGAATTAGTACTTTCCGAAGGAGCTAAGGGTATGAAGGGTGCGATTGCCAAGGCGGAAGAATTGGCAAAAGAAATTCCCGGAGCATTCATCGCAGGGCAGTTTGTAAATCCTGCTAACCCGAAGGCACATTTTGAAACCACCGGCCCGGAAATTTTTGAAGATACCGACGGCGAAGTAGATGTATTTGTAGCAGGTGTAGGTACCGGCGGTACCGTAACCGGTGTCGGCAAATACTTAAAGTCCAGGAAAGCAGATGTGAAGGTAGTGGCTGTTGAACCTGCTTCTTCCCCTGTATTATCCAAAGGAACACCCGGTGCACACAAAATTCAGGGTATCGGCGCAGGCTTCGTTCCCGAAGTACTGGATACCAAGGTATATGATGAAATTATTCCGGTAGCAGATGAAGATGCATTCGCTATGGGCAGAAAAATCGGACATAAGGAAGGCGTATTAGTCGGCATTTCTTCCGGTGCAGCCGTACATGCAGCAGTAGAACTGGCAAAGCGTCCCGAAAACGAAGGAAAGACCATTGTAGTTCTTCTTCCCGATACCGGCGACAGATACCTGTCCACAGCTCTGTTTGCAGAATAAGATAGGATAAAATGAAAAAGAAGCGGTTGGAAAATCCAATCGCTTCTTTTTATGCTGCAAAGTGGTAGTCCTGCGGGTTTTTCCGTATTTCTTCCATCATTGCAACAATTTCGTCTTCGGTAGGAACTTTGAACATTCCCATCGCTGTAAAATAAATATCCACCTTCATATAACTGTGACCGCTTGACTTTTCGTTGTTGTGAACCTCAATGCGTTCTATCAGCGAGTTTACAAGAGTCGGCGTCAGTTCCTTAATATCCGTCATTTCACGGAATGTTCGGAGCAGGGAGCGAAAGTCGGTGGTTTTCTGTTCAGCGCTCTCTAAAACGGTTTGCTCTTCGGATACGGCAGATAAGAGTTCTTTTTGCTCTCTTTCGTATTTTACGAGCCTTCTTTCGTAAACATCATCAGCAATTTTTCCGAAAGCGTTGTCCTCGTAAATCTTGTCCATCAGGCGTTCAAGCTCTTTCAGTCGCTTTTCGCCGTGTTCAACCGTTTCTCTCGTTTTCTTAGACTCAGCTTTTCGCATTGCCATCATATAGAGGAAATAGCTTCCAACACGATTTTTTCAACTGTCACTTCCTTTCGTTTCTGTTTTCAGTAAAGCGCCGTTCTACCCGAATGTCGTTTTTGTATGCCTGCCCCGGACTCTCACCGCAGCGTCGTCTTGCGCGTATCATCGCAAAATCATATCCCATTCAGACGGTCATTCAGTTGTAACCGACTGATTTTGGGCAACAAAAAAGCCGGCACATTTGATGTACCGACTCATCCTCAAAAGGATAGTATTATTCCTTGGTTTTGGTGGTTATCAAATGTACCGGCTCCGGCACGGGGACGAGCGTGGGTTTATACGGATCGTCAAGGTCGCGCAGGGGATAGAGACGCTGTGGTTTGGTGTTTGATTTTTCTTTTGACATGAGAAAACCTCCGTTTCGTTTTGGCTCGAAACGGAGGCTTCCAGACGCAGAGCAAGACCATCAGAAGGGCGAGCAATGTCAATCCGTAGCGTTACCGCTTCGAGATTGCAGCTCTCCCTACCGGTGGTCGAGATGCATGGGTTATTAGGATTACAGCCCCGGTCACTGCTGTAGCAGTGGACTGTATGGGGAGATTATTGCATGAATCAGGAACAAAACCTCGGACACAGGCATGTCCTATTTCAGGAGGAACAAACAATAAAATTGGGACTCCGTCATCCGAAGTCCCTTGATAAAACAAGCGCTAACGCCCGGACATATGCGTGTCCACTGACCATATTTGACAGATTAGAAATAGATGGGAATTAACAACAGATATAAAGAAATAACAAAAAATATCTTGTACTTTCTGAGTAAGAGTAGTATACTATTCTAATATTACCATGTGCATTTGGAAGTAAGCGAGGTTATGAAGATGTCTGAGAACACTAACGACAAATGGATAAGCATCGAAGAAGCCGCTGAATATCTTGGAATAAAGCCGGTTACTTTGAGAGGGTGGATTCGGAACAAGAAAGATGGCATCCCGGCAAATAAGATAGGTAAACAGTGGAAATTCAAGGTCTCAGAATTGGACGAGTGGGTAAAAAGCGGCAAGAGTGCCATTGAATGAGCACAAAAGACATAGAAATCAACAATCTAAGGAGATAAGACGATGGCCGTCAAGAAGACACAACTGTATGCCTCATTGTGGGCAAGCTGTGACAAGCTTCGCGGGGGGGGATGGATTCGTCAGAGTACAAGGACTATATTCTGACGCTTCTGTTTATGAAGTATGTCACGGATAAATTCAAGAATAAAGGGGCATATGAAGACATAAAGGTATTTGATAAAGCCCACGACAAAGATCCCGATCCGGATAAGAGGACAGGATGCTCTTTTGACGACTTTATTGCTCTAAAGGGGAAGAAGAACATTGGCGAAGGCATGGACAAGATCATTGCCCAGCTTGCTGATGAGAATACTGATCTGAAGGGTGTTATTGATATTGCGCATTTTAACGACGAGAAGAAGCTCGGAACATCTATACGGAATCTCTTGGAGATCAAGCATATCAAAATAACCCGAAGTTCAAGAAGTTTATCTCAGATAACACACTCGGGTTTAAGGCGTATAAACAATTTGGAAAGCCAGAGATAACAGAAAGAATACAACTTCTTATCCAGCTGGTTTCTCTCGTCTGGAACGATGAGATGTTCCGCTGATTCGAAGAATATATACAGGAGGAGAAAGCAATGGAAGCGATGAGACTGAATGAGTTACTGGATTCGTTTAACACTCAGGCTGATTCGGTAAAAAACAAGCTGACTGATTTGCTTGTTACAGTTTCTGACGGGAGAGTTCCGAGCAAGGATGAGCTGCAATTATTTAATGCAGACATGGATACCCTTGTTTCAGAATACGGGAAGCTGAAAGAAGAGGCTGAAAGTATTTTGACAGCGGATGAAATGCCCAAGGACGGGAGCAAGGCATCTGAATATGTTGAAGCTGTAGCAAATAGTAAGAGTCGAATCATTAAACTTCAACTTGAAAAGGCAGAAAGCGTCCTGCGAAGGTTCCTGAAGGTTAAGTCTCTTATTGCAGAATATGAAACTGCACTTTCTCCATTTAAGGAAAAAGCAGCAGAAGTGTTGAAAAACCTGTCCGAGGATAATATTGACAAAATGCTCCCTGAAACAGAAGCTCCTGAGCTATTCTTAAAGGCTCTGGATACAGAGAATATCAACGGGCCGGAAGGTTTTAAAATTCTGGGGGAGATTAACAAGTATTACCCCATGCAGGTTCAATGGGGACTCGTTGGGAAACAATACATTATTGATAAAGAAGCAGAGGTAGAGGTCAAGGCTGGATCCTCCGTTGAAGAGCCTATAGAACAAACGGAAGAGATGCCGGAAACAGATTCTATGGACAAGGAACAGCAGGAAGCTGAAGTTGTTGCTGAAGAAGAGACAGCAGAACCGACTGCGGAGAGTAATCCTGCTGAAGCAACAGAACTGACTATAGATATATCGTCTGATGATACAGAGATCAAAGAAACCACAGCGACTGCGGAAGAACAGGGAATGGATGTTCCTGAAGAACAAGAAGTTCTTCTCACTGCAATAAACAAAGTAAAATCTGGTACTCCAAGTGCATCCTCTTTCAAGAAGGAAATAGTTAAGATTGCAAAAAACAATAATGAAGTGAGGGATGTGTTGCCCCTGATGACCAATCTTGGCGTCCTCACTAAGGAACAGATTTATCTTATCGGAATCTGTATGGATTGCTTTGAGGAATCCGACCGAGATAGAGAAAAAGTTGATGCCGCCGTAGAGGCTCTTGCGAATAAGGGCTATCTGGCATGCTTTGAATATGATGAAGTTGATTCAGTGAGAGAAGCTTATTGTCTTTCGACATATTGTCATGGATGTCTGAAAAAAGACAGTATTTCTGTTCAGATGCGCGGTTTCTGGTCGCTTTCGTTTGGAGATGCAAAAGTTGTTACATCTTCAGATATGAAAAAAGATGTTATAGAAAAGTTCATCAGGAACAATGACAGGCTCGGCGAATATCTTTATGCGGTAAAAGGCCTTGTAGAGCCGGATGAATACCAGAGAATAAAGTCATCTATCAAGTGGAGTGGTGATTATTATAGGATAGCTGTTGTAAAGGACGGTGAGACTACTGTTTGCCGTCTCTACGATCCTGAAAATATTCCTGATGAGGTTAAAGAAGATGGTATTCTTGTCGTGGGAGATGATACGGAGATAAGTTCCTCCTTCATTGACGGAGATAAGAAGATTTTTGTATATGACAACCAAGCGATTGTTCTTCTTGGAGAAGAAAAAAGTACAAGTAGCATCGATGATACACCAGATGAAAAATCTGATAAAGAGATAGAACAGACAGAGGAATCAACAACTGAAGAATCAAAGGCATCTGAGGAAGAGCCAAAGATGAAAGCACCTGAAAAAGAAGTGAAGAAGGCAAGTATGACACAGGAGGAAGATCCTTCTGAGGCAGTATATGATTTGGGCGAAATATCTGTAAAATCTCTGATAGAAAAGAAATCGATCCCTACGGATGAGGAATTCTGCACTGTGATTAAACGGTTGTTGAACCGGGAAGCCACAACAAAGGAACAGCTGACATCGATTATTTCTCAGACCATTGCTTTCGCAAAGGCAGTTGGTGATGTCGCAACAAAGGAAAACGGAGAATCAAAGGATTATGCTGAAAGCTACAGACTTTCAGCACAGCTCCGGCTTGCATCAAACCTGATGTTGAATGAATGTGTTTATACATCGGAGTTCCTGTCCTCAGTCTTTCCGAATCCAGACAATGATGATCCGGCGATTATGCTGTCTGCATATATGTTTGCTATGCTCATACCCGGCATGGCATTCGATTATGGCATGAAGAATCAGACAGAAATATTCCTGGAACGTTATGAAAACTACTTTGATGATTTTGTGGCATTCAAGCCTTTGTTTAACAAACTTATGGGCGTAAAAGATGCTGCCGCTACAGGATTTTCACCGGCTTTTGTTTCCCTGCTTGGTGATGAGGCAGAGAGTGAGAGGTTTATAAATGACCTCAGAGCTTCCGCATGTGAATGCCTCACGGTAAAGGCTCCGAAGACCAGAATGAAGGCTCTTCCCCCAATGTATTCAGCCTGTTTTGGGCAGGGCAGCGAGCTTCATGACTGTATGTCTATCATCAGTGAGAACAGGCAGGAAAAGGATGATGTTGAGTATGTGGAAGTTGTTCTCGGAGAGTACTGTGATGAGCTGAATGGCGCAATGAGTCTGTCAAATGCAAAAATTGAAGATGCATTGACCAGAGCCTGGTATGATGCAAATCCGAAGAATAAGTTCAAGCTTGAATACGATGCCAGAGATCAGGCTTTAAGACAGTTTACTGTACGACTCGAAATTATGCTGGCATGGGTTGAACATATAAACAACATGAACAACCGGAAGCAGGATATTTCAAGATTAAAGACTTTGAGAGCCGAACTGATAAAGCAGATTCAGGAAATTCAGAAGAATCCTGCATGGAAGAACCAGAAGAATGCAAACATTCTGGCTTGGGCTTTGTCATATATGCAGCTGTATCTGAATGGCCAGGTTGTAAAGCTTAGGATTTATTCCGAGTTCGTATACACAGGATTAATCACTGTTGGTAATGACGGGATTCCGGTTATTGACCATGACCTCGCTCATGTGAAGTACTATGAGCCTTGGAGAAATGTTCTGCGCCATATCGTAAGTAGCAGAAAACCTGTTGCAGATGTAAAGGCTGAAATCATGGGAGATACCCTTGATGACAAAGCTGATGAAGAGGGTCTGAAGGATAATCTGCATCAGCTCGAGATGCTTGGAAAGCTCCTTGGAGATGATAGCGACGATTACACTATAACCGAAAGTCAGTTAAAAGATGCCACCGATTCGGCTGAAGACAGAGCAACAAGATTCCAGGAGAAACTTGAACTGGCCTATACATACAATCAGATTAACGAGACTGAAAAGGAGAATCTGATTGGCATAGTAAACCAGTATAAAGCGAGCTTCTATGATGCAAAGGATTTCGCATGCTGGAGGAGATTCCTTGAGGCACTCGAGAATCAGATCACCGAGTTTGCAATGGGAAGGAAAAAGCAGCTCAGAGGAAGGCTTGATTCGCGTTTGAAGGAGAATCCGGAATCATCTCTCCTTAAGGAGGCAAACAGGCTCCTTGAGGAGGAAATGAACTTTGCCGTAGCTGAGGAGTATATAAACAGATTCGAAGGTGGAGAGACGGAACTGGATGATGACGAGATTCTCCATGACTTCGATTACTTTAGTGATTTTATTGAGCCAACTAATTTTGATTCGATACTTCAGGAATGCAGAAGGTGCAATGGCAAAATTCTGAATAATTTTGGCTGGAATTACGTTGAACGCAATTTGCCGAAAGATTGGACGACTCGCCAGAGGGAGGACAGCAGGAACCTTGTAACTAACTGGCCGAAACGTAAGGGGCAGGCTACACCGGCTCAGATAAAAACATTGTTTACTGGCCTTGGATTTGATGTGATTGAAGCGGAACGCATTACCGTTAAGAAAGAAGAAGTGTTTAAGGTGAGCGTGCGGCAGACTCCTAAGAGTATGGCTGATTATCGACATCCGATTGCTTCGTTTGGTACGCAGTTAAAATCTCCGATAAATGCGATTGCACTTTATGGCAATTACACAGAAAAACAGCTGGTAGATACCGTTTCGAATCTTGATTTGGGTGGAATATCAATCGTCCTGCTTGATCGTCCGGTGGATGCAGCAAGCAGACGTCTGATTGGAGAGATATTCCATACACAAACCTCGGGACAGAATCCGTTCCTGCTGATTGATCAGGTATTGTTCCTTTATTTGGCACTTCATCAGATTACAGAGCGTATGCCGGCGATGCTTAAGTGTACACTGCCATACTCAACCTATCAGCCATTTGTCAGAGACGGCGGCTCTACTTCTGATGAGATGTTCTGTGGAAGAACACAGGAACTTGCGACTATAATTGATCCTAATGGAGCCTGTGTGGTTTATGGTGGTCGTCAGCTTGGTAAAACCGCACTCCTTGAGAGAGCAGAAAGCAGATGCTCAAAACCTGTTGATAAGGAGTTTGCTGTTTATACAACAATTATCCGTATCAAGAGCGAGAAGGAAGTTGTGGAAACGATTGTTTTTGACATCAACAAGAAGTGTGACGGAAAGGTTGAACTGCCGAAGTGCAATACACTTAGGGAAATGTGTGCCGCTATCAGCAAATTGTTCCGGAGCAATAAGATTACATCCATGCTGCTGCTGATAGATGAAGTCGATGATTTCCTTGCATCTATAGCGGATGAGGCATACAGACCGATTCAGCCTCTTGTTGATTTGAAACGCGAGACAAAGAATAATTTCAAATTCGTTATAGCCGGTCTGCATAATGTATGCCGTGCCAAGAATGCAACAAGAGACAACGGCATATTTGGTCAGCTTGGAACGCCGCTTTGTATTAAGCCGCTGTCACCTACAGACGCTTTGCAGCTGATTTCGAGACCACTCCGTTACCTTGGATTCCAGATTGACAGGTATCCGCACCTTGAGACGATACTTACCAACACGAACTATTATCCGGGTATTCTGCAGTTCTTTGGTTATATGTTGGTTGAGACACTCACTGGTCAGTATTCCAAATATTATCATGCTGCGGATGGGAATCCTCCGTTTACTCTGCAGGATGAGCAGCTTGGAGCTGTCATGAACTCCTCGGATCTGAACAAGAGCATTAAGGACAAGTTCCGCTGGTCGCTTGAACTGGATCAGAGATATTTCATGATAGCTAGGTGTATTACGATGCTCTATCACTACTACGAAGATGACAGAAAAGCAGGTACGTGGCAGGGCTTTCCGGTTGATGAAATTATGCAGATGGCTGAAGAATATGACATCCACTGTCTTGAAAATGAAACCAAGAAGGACTACATCAATCTGCTTGATGAAATGGTGGAAATGGGCATCCTTGGAAAGCCTGATGAGAATCGTGACCTGTACAGATTGAGAAGAAACTCGTTTGTCGATATTATCGGCGAAAACTTTGACATTCTGGAAGCTGACATTGTCAACAACAACGAGGAGGCTTGAAGATGATTAACGTATCCTGGGAAGAGTTCTGGTGGAACAATATAACCGGAGCTCATGTAGTTGTTTCAAAGGTTGCCGATGCTCTCCTTGAGAATAAGATGGTCATTCTTAAGGTGCCATCTGATTTGCCTTGGAGATATTCCATGCGTAGTTCGATACAAACCGCCTTTCAGGAGAGAACTGATACGAGAGATGTTGTGATTGAACAGATAGATGTTGTAGATGATAATCCGGAGGATTTGGAACCGGGAAGATTTCTGCTACAAAAGTACGCATCATCCTCAATTTCAAAGGGATACCGGGAAAAATCGAAGGTTAGCATACAGGATTATATTGCACAGAAGGACGTCATAAAGAATCGCATTATCTGGGTGAAAGGGCTTGACGGTGCTAATGCAAATAAATGGATGAAATTCTGCAAGGGCTTTACACCCAAATCGGCAGCAGAAGGGTTGTTCGTTCTGGAGGTGCACGGCAAAATAGCACCTCCGGAAGGCAAATTCATGGAATACATTGATTTCAGTGATTGCGTCAGCAGTTATGATGTTCAATTGTTTAACAGCTTTGTTTTGGATGAAGATGAGGAGCTTGCATACGGTTCGGATCTTTGGAAAAGATATATCTCAACTACAGCTGCAATGGTTTGCGATGTAGATGCAGAAATCTCCGAGTTGTTATTGCGTGAAGTGGATTTCAGACAAGAATCTGCTATTGACGGGATTGGTCGAATCGTTGAACAAAGCGACTTCTCAAGACGGGGAACAGAAGAAGGTTCCAATCATGTCCTGTGGCTGTACAGGAATAATAAGAATGCCGAATTGAAACATAGGGTATGGGCATCTCAGGTTCAAGTTTTGTTCCCGATTATTGAAATGGAGAGGATTGAACTTATTTCTAAATATAGAGATGAGATTAGCAAAGCGCTTGCCGATAATCACATTACGCAATATGGCAAACTTATTTCTGATCCCATGGAAGTGGAACTAGGCTCGTTATGCTATATGATGAGCCACAGACAGGATCAGGATTATTACATGTATATGCTTTACATTCCGAATGAGGCTGACAGGGACAGGATAAGGTTTTTGCATGATTGCAGGAATTCCATTGCTCATGCGTCCATTTGTGAGCCGGAGCAGGTGAGAAGACTGTTAGAGAAAGGATAATGTCGGGAGGTGAATGAGGGTATGGATGAAGAAAGAACATCAATTATTCCTCGGGATGAAGTTCATATCCTTGTGACCGAGGAAGATAAAACCGGAGAAGATATCCTTGCCATGAGTGATTTTTTCGACGGTTATGTACAGCAGTTAACTGAAGCCATTAGAACCAATGCTGTTACAACTTATGTGCCGAGCATACCAATTGCGGATATTGGAATCATCGGTGAGGTAGTTCAAAGAGCTGAGGTTATATCGCAGGGAGCAACACAGTTGCTTCCGGATTTTGACAGCCTTCCAAAGGATATACGGCAGAAGATTAAGGATGGCGTTTATAAGGTTGGAGAGTCAAAACAGGTTGATGGAAACCTGAGAGCTGTTATTGTTGATGAGACCGGAACAAGGGTGAAGGATGTAACGCTTAAGGAAGTGAGAATTAATCCCGGCACCTTAGAGGCATCACGAAGCATATCCAATCAGCTTCAGATGAGACAGATATATGCAAAACTGGATGCTATTCAGGAAATGCAGAGCTTCCAGATTGCAAGAGATCGGGATAGGGATATCAAGGTGCCATTCCTTGATGCACGCTTTTATATTTTAAAGGCACAAGGAGAGAACTGTTCCATTGAAGACCGTCGAATGTATCTCGAGAAAGCGTCAGAAAAACTACTGCCTGCAGTGAATAGCGTATATACAGAAATGTCTACTTCTGCCGAACATCTGGCAAAGTTGACTCGGTTTCCTATTTTTCAGCGGAAAGGCCAGATTAAGGAATATATTGGATATATGTCTGAAGACCTGCAGATCGCCACAAAGTTTGTAGGGTTAAGACTTCAGGTGTTGGATTACCTGGGAGATTCCGATGGGGCCAAAATTGAAATGGACAGATACAAACGAGTAATGTCAGATTTTTTTGCAAAGCCGATAGCAGGACGGTCTGCTTCAGCTGCCGAATTAATTCACATGAATTATCCATATACTCCCGAGAATATGAATTGTTGGTATCAGCTATCACAAGATATTAAACCGAGGATTGCGGCTATTGAGAGCAACCAAGAGGAACATATTTATCTGGTTTCAGTGGAGGACGATGACAATGAGTAACGAAGAGAAAACATGTTGGAGATGTAAAAGAGTTCTTGTGGGGAAATCCGCATTAGGTCTCTGCCCTGATTGTGTCAATAAATACGGAACCCCTGCAGCAGTGGTAGGGACAGGTGTCGTGCTGATTGGCGGCAAGTTTCTCCTTAAGACGATTACTAAGATCGTTAAGCACTGAAAACCCCTTTTAATTTTACCCTCATACTTTTTAATTATTCAAAAGGGGGTGGCTGCAAATTTTCTCAAACCTATTGCTTTTATTCGTCCCGTGGAATATAATAGATAATGTATTATTATGTTTTGAGGTGAGAAAATGGAGTATATGACAGCAAGCCAAGCTGCTAAAATATGGCATATATCTCAACGTAGGGTTCAAATTCTTTGCTCCGAAGGAAGAATCCCCGGAGTATTCAAATTAGGAGAAGCATGGGCAATACCTGCTGATGTAGAAAAACCTACCGACAAAAGAAAGAAAATGGAGAATGATAGCAATGAGCACACTTAATGTACTGGACTTGTTTTGTGGAGCTGGAGGATTATCATACGGCTTCGAGAGTGCGGGCTTTGATATTCTCGTGGGTATTGATAACGATGCAAAAGCTCTGGAAACCTTTGAACTTAATCACAAAGGCTCGAAATCAATCTGCGGAGACATTACGCAGATTACTTATGATGAACATATAAAACCTCTGCTCGGTGGAAAGCAGATAGATGTAATTATTGGTGGTCCTCCCTGTCAAGGAATGTCTCTATCTGGACCGAGAAAATTTGATGATCCACGAAATAAATTATATCTTTCATACATTCGCCTTGTAAAAGAAATTCAGCCAAAGGTTTTTGTTATTGAAAATGTACCCGGATTGGTTGGATTGTTTGGTGGGCAGATTAAAGATAGCATTATCGAGAAGTTTACTGAAATGGGATATCATATAGAATACAAGATTTTGTGTTCGGCGGATTATGGTGTACCACAAAGTAGAAAGCGTGTTGTTTTTGTTGGCACAAAGGTTGGCAGTTTCGAATATCCTGCAATCAACCCCAATGTTGTTACTTGTAGCATGGCATTATCTGATTTGCCAGCACTGGAAAATGAACTTGGCGAGGAAGTATCAGAGTACGCAATGCCCCCTCAAAACTACTATCAGCAGCTTATGAGAAAAAGATCTGATATGGTCTTGAACCATGTTGCGGCAAGCCACTCCGATAAAGTAAAAAAAATCATCTCCCTTGTTCCCGATGGCGGAAATTATAAGAATTTGCCAGAAGAATACCGTGAGTCAAGAAATTTTCATGTTGCATGGACTCGCTTTGCCAGCAACAAACCCGCCCCTACAATCGACACAGGACATAGACATCACTTCCATTACAAGTATAATCGTGTCCCTACCGTAAGAGAATGTGCGAGATTGCAGTCTTTCCCAGATGATTTTAAGTTCTTGGGAAATAAGACACAGCAGTTCAGACAGGTTGGAAATGCTGTTCCCCCACTGATGGCACAGGCGATTGCAGAACAAGTAAAGAAAATGCTGGAGGGATAGTATATATGAGCGAATATAGAATACCCGATGAATATTTCTTTAGGATTCATCATGTACGCCCACGATTTAAGGGCGATATTGAAAATGTTTTAATATACATGGCAGAAGAAATTGCTAAGGTTGGAGAAAAACCAACAGATGAATTTGTTTCTGCTGTAAATGCTGCAATTTACCGATACCCCGGAAATGCCCATCGAGAGTTGAAAACAATAAACAATTGGAGAACCGAAATTTCTGCATTATTTGGTTTCATCGAGCATACCGCTATTACAGACAAGCCTGGACGTAGAGCCATTGAACTGGCTGAACGTCAGGACTTGGTGGAATGTTTCAAGGTGTTCCTTTATAACTTCCAATATCCCGGTGCACATATAAAGCCTAAGAATGTTTTGGAACAAATTGAAGCAGGTGTTCACTTTAAGCCTGCACAGTACATTCTAAAACTACTGCGTCATGCAAATAAAGATGGTGGGAATTCTATTGGTTTAACAAAATTTGAGGTCTGCCATTGTATTTTCAATGATTTACGAGTTACTCGTGACAATGAGGGCATTGAAAAAACATGGGAACGTATTTTACAAAACCGTAAGAATGGCTATGAATATGACCAGACAGGCGATGTGATTCGATATGCTGGAGATATTATCGACTATATGGAAATTGCCAATTTGCTAAAAACTTATGATAGCAGAATGTATTATCTTAACACGCTTGAGGAAGAAGCCATTATCAAGTTTTGTGAATCCTCTGAATGGTTCTCCGAATACGATACGATGATCGAACATCGTGATGGTTCTATGGAATCGGTTAAAGATTGCACCAATGGTTGGTTTTCTTATGTTAATAGAGATATTCAAAACACCGATTTTGCAACAGATATTCTGGCTTACATTGCCTCTGATGCAGATGAACTGAAAGCTCTTAAAGACAATATCACAACCGAGCAGGATACAATGGTATCTGACCTTATTGATAGAGATAACGAGTTGCAACGCAGAATTGCATCTTACTACGATGCATTCACAACAAAAGATATTGGTGACATTGGCGAGAGCCTTGTTCACGGACATGAATGTATGCGTGTTAAGATTGGTGGACGTGAGGATCTTATTCATTTGATTAAGCGTATTCCTACGCAATTTGCTATTGGCTATGATATAAGCTCTGTTGAATTGGATGAGAGAAAACGCTATATCGAAGTAAAAACAACAATTAGTTCCAAACCTTTGCATTTTAACAGAATCCACTTGACTAAGAACGAGTGGAATACTGCAAGCAGTACCCATGACAGATACTATGTTTATCGATTGCTTTTGAGTAAGTCTGAGAGAAAGCTATTCTTGTTGCAGGACCCTGTTGGACTATATAAAAAGGACTTGATTGACATGGTTCCGGCTGATGGTGCGGACATTACATTTGACCCACAGAATGTGGGTAGATTCGAGGAGTTACTGACATGGACAAATTAAGAGTGGCATCCTTTTTCTGCGGTTGTGGTGGAACAGACGTAGGACTTTTGGGTGGCTTTGAATTTCAAGGAAAACGCTATAGTTCAAATAACATGGAAATTGTCTATGCTAATGACATCGACCCCAATGCCTGTGCAATTTTTGAAAAGAATTTCGGTATTACCCCAGATAGTAGGGACATTCGTGAAGTAAAGAGCGATGAAATACCGGAGTTTGATATTTTGACAGGTGGCTTTCCTTGCCAGTCATTTTCTATTGTCGCACAGAATCCAGTTCGGCTGGGAATCAAAGACGAACGAGGTAAACTTTTTTTCGAGATGTGTCGAGTGTTAAGGGAAAAACAACCCAAGTGTTTTATTGCAGAAAACGTAAAAGGTCTTATGACTGCTAACAAGAGAAGTGCATTTCCGCTTATCTTGAAAGAATTTGAAGATAGTGGCTACGATGTCAAATATTCTATTTTGAACTCTGCCAATTATGGCGTACCTCAAAAACGAGAAAGAGTTATTATTGTTGGATTTCGTAAAGATTTGAAAGTTGATTTTACATTCCCGAATCTTGCTTTTGAAAATGAGGAGCAATTTATTCCTCTAAGTACAGTTGTTGAAGATGAAGTGCCTGAAAAGTACTTCTTTAGCGATCGTGCAGTTGCAGGAATGATGAAAAACAGGGATACTATGAATAAAGGTAGAGCACAGGATATTACAAAACCATGCAATACCGTTGGAGCACATCTTGCTAAAGTTTCTTTGAACAGTACCGACCCTGTACTTATGGTTAATGGACGATATAGAAGATTTACCCCTCGTGAAGTTGCAAGAATTCAATCGTTTCCAGAAACTTTTGAATTGGTCGGAAGTGAATCTGCTCAATATAGAGCATTAGGAAATGCGATTCCACCAGTAATGTTTTGGCACGTTGCAGATGCAGTTTCGGAGCAATTTCCAATTAGCAAATAATTAAGTGGATAAAAAGGAGGATTGAGTAATGCAAACAGGTAATCCTTTATCAGCAGATAAGCTGATTAATATATTCCGAACAAGCCCGAAAGATCCTTTGAGAATTATAAATCGTGAAGGCTCAACCATAGAGTTTAAGGAATCATATAGTCATGCTGGAATGGCTCAATATTTCAAAACTATTGCGGCCTTTGCAAATAACGCTGGTGGATATATTATCTTTGGAGTTGGAGACAAGCCCAGACGTTTACTGGGTTTGAAAGATAAAAATCTATCTCAATTTGAAGATTTGAAAGTCGAGGAATTTACTAAAAACTTATTGGAGTATTTTTCACCGGAAATCAAATGGGATCATTGCACTTTTGAGTACAAAGGAATGAGCTTTGGTGTGATTTATACTGAACCCCTCAGCAAAAAGCCTTGTGTTTGTAAGAAGTCCTATGATTCTCCAAACCCTAAATACACATTAAAGGAAGGCGACATTTTTTATCGATATGGTGGGCGTTCGGAGAGAATCAGATATGAAGAATTATCTGCGATTATCGATAATGCAAGAAAGGCAGAAGAACAACTCTGGCTTAACTTTGCACAGAGAGCAGCCAAAGTTGGGATTGAAAATGCGTGTTTATTAGATTTGAAAACTGGTAAAATAACCGGTAATGGTGGCTCTGTTGTTATAGATGAAAATCTATTGTCTAAAATCGCATTTATAAAAGAGGGCGAGTTTGTTGAAACAAAAGGAAAACCAGCTATTCGCATAATTGGCGATATTGAAAACTTAGGCACAGGAAAAATTGTTGTTAAAGAGACAACACGAAAAGTTGTAAGAGCGATTGAGCCAAATGATTTGATTAAAGCGTTTCTTCAGGACACTAAGGTCGAAGAACCGATGGAATACATAAGATCCGTTTGTTCTTCAACAACCTGCAATTATCCAATTTACTTTTTTATTCAGCAAGCAAATGTTTCAATAGCTGATGCAATTAAAATTGTTGAAGATACAACGGCTCGTGGAGCTGCTAAGAAAAAGCTTCGAGAGCGATTAAATGGTAAACTAATTCTAACAGTATCCGCTACAATTTCGAATAGAGCCGCTTCTATGAAAAAGAAATTTTATCGAGAAGCATGGCAAAAAGAAAACATCTGTATAAAACAAGATGAGCTTACATACTGTATTTCTGCATTGCTTTCTCTTTCCGAGGAAGAAATAAGAATGCATGATCAATACATTAAAAGTACGCTATTAGAGGTCTATGAAAAGTACTATGAGCAAGCAGCATCTACGCTTGCATCTAATATCAGAAAAGCAATATGTAGAGTAGACGAAGTTTTATGTTTAACTGAATAATGCCCAAGCCAACGGCGATCAACCGTAAAAAGTTGGTCGCTTTTGTTTTGCCCATTATCAGAAAGGAGAAGTTGCCTATGAGCGAAGAATTGGAGAAGCTGAGACACAAACAGTATGTTGGAGGACAAGATGAAGCGGCTGATGCGTGATGATGTGAAAGCAGATAATTTCTAAGCCGAAAATTGTATGTAACACTTCTGTTTTCTATCTTGACACGAATGACCCGAAAGGCGGTTTATAAGTCGAATGTGCGGATTAAAAAGCATAGACAAATACCGAGAAAAACTTTTTACGGTTCTTCTCGGTATTTGTCTTTCACGATATCAGGCGTCAGCAAAATCCAATCGCTTCTTTTTATGAGAAAATGTATTATGAAAACTAAAGTCAGTACGCAATCAATGCTTGTGACAGGTGCCACCCATGGCACAATGGCTACAGCTTCCGCCGCAGGAGGACTTGCCTGCTTTCTTATCCTTAATCATGCTTTTAATAATAGCTATTACAACGAGAACAAGAATCAGGGTAATGATGATGGTTGCGATGTTTTCCGTAATCCATGTCAGCATATGAAAGACTCCTTTCTAATAGCGTTTTTCTTATTTAAGCTTGGTTGTAAGCTTGGTAGCTTCCTTGTAAGGTCTTACAAGCTGATAAATCATGGCAGCCAGAAGAACGATAGCTACGATTAAACCAAGTACATTTAAGTTGCCTGTGAAGGCATTACCAAACTGTTCTACTAACAGAGCAATTACATAAGCAAATCCACACTGATATCCGATAGCGAACCAGGTCCACTTTGCGTTGTTCATCTCTCTCTTGATAGCACCGATAGCTGCGAAGCAGGGAGCACACAGCAGGTTGAATACTAAGAAGGAGTAGCCGCTTACCTGAGTAAATGCAGCAGCTAAGTTAGCATATACATTGCCGTCTCCGCCACCGTAGAGGATACCGAGGGTACCAACGATGTTTTCCTTTGCAACAAGACCGGTGATAGATGCAACAGCTGCCTGCCAGTTGCCCCAGCCAAGAGGAATGAAGATCCAGGCAATTACATTACCGATAGCTGCCAGGATGGAGCTGTCGATTTCGTCTTCGGCAAGCATACGGAAGGTTCCGTCAACAAATCCGAAGTAAGTGGTGAACCATACAAGGATGGTGGAAAGGGTAATAATGGTACCGGCTTTCTTAATGAAGGACCAGCCGCGCTCCCACATGGAACGAAGTACGTTGCCAAGGGTAGGCATATGGTATGCAGGAAGCTCCATAACGAAGGGAGCGGGGTCGCCTGCGAACATCTTGGTCTTCTTTAACATAATACCGGAAATAATGATTGCTGCCATACCTACAAAGTATGAAGATGTTGCAACCCATGCGGAACCACCGAAGATTGCACCGGCAATCATGCCAATGAAAGGAACTTTCGCACCGCAGGGGATAAAGGTTGTTGTCATAATGGTCATACGACGGTCACGTTCATTTTCAATGGTTCTGGATGCCATGATACCCGGCACACCACAACCGGTACCTACCAACATAGGAATGAAGGACTTACCGGAAAGACCAAACTTACGGAAGATACGGTCAAGCACGAATGCGATACGGGACATATAACCGCAGGCTTCCAGGAATGCCAGTAAGAAGAACAGTACCAGCATCTGGGGAACGAAGCCAAGTACTGCGCCGACACCGGCGATAATACCGTCAAGGATAAGACCCTTTAACCAGTCGGCTGCACCGGCAGCATCCAGCAGCTTTTCAAATAAAACAGGAATACCGGGAACCCAGGTGCCATAGGCGGAAGTATCGGGAGCACCGTATGCTTCCTTATATTCAGTATTCAGATATTCATCTACAGCAGTCTGTAAATCGGCCTTGCCAACTTCGGGAGTATCGGTAATTTCCAATGTTTCTTCATCAACTACTTCATAGGTTGCAGCTGCATCATCGGGAGTTAAGGAAACTAATTCTTCCAGAGCAGCCTTAGCGCCTTCTTCTGTGTATTCCTCAGACTCTGCATCCAAAGCATCGGCAATTTCATCGGTTCCGTATTCGGAAACGAATGCATCAATAATGGAATCGGAGTCACCATACTGTTCAGCAGCTTCTTCATAAGCGGAAGTACCGATGCCGAACAGGTGCCAGCCATCTCCGAAGAGACCGTCATTTGCCCAGTCGGTAGCGGCAGCGCCAAAGGTCTGCATGGCTATGTAGTAAACCAGGAACATAATAACGGCAAAGATAGGAAGTCCCAGCCAGCGGTTAGTAACAATCTTATCGATTTTATCAGAGGTGGAAAGCTTTCCGACACTCTTTTTCTTGTAGCATGCCTTGATGATGGAAGAGATATATACATATCTTTCATTGGTAATGATACTTTCGGCATCATCATCCAGCTCCTTCTCGGCAGCCTTGATGTCGGTTTCAATGTGGTCTAAGGTTGCTTTTTCAATGTTCAGCTTTGCAAGAACCTTATCGTCACGTTCAAAAATCTTGATGGCATACCAGCGCTGCTGTTCTTCCGGTAAATCATGAAGGGCAGCTTCCTCAATATGGGCAATGGCATGTTCAACCACGCCTGAGAAAGTATGCATGGGAACGGTCTTGGTATTCTTTGCTGCGTCGATGGCTGCATCGGCAGCTTCCATAATACCGGTTCCCTTCAGAGCGGAGATTTCCACTACTTTACAGCCTAACTGACGGGAAAGCTCATCCAGATGAATGATGTCTCCGTTTTTCTTAACCAGGTCAATCATGTTGATGGCAACAACAACAGGAATGCCAAGCTCGGTAAGCTGTGTGGTCAGATATAAGTTACGCTCCAGATTGGTACCGTCGATGATGTTTAAGATAACATCGGGACGTTCGCCAATCAGATAATTACGTGCAACAACTTCCTCCAGTGTGTAAGGAGAAAGGGAATAAATACCGGGAAGGTCAGTTACGATGACGCCATCGTGCTTCTTTAATTTACCTTCCTTTTTCTCTACCGTAACACCCGGCCAGTTACCAACGAACTGGTTGGAACCGGTGAGAGCATTGAACAATGTGGTTTTACCACAGTTAGGATTACCCGCAAGGGCGATTCGCAAATCCATTTTATCATCCTCTCTTTCTAAAATACAATTCCTTATTCCACTTCAATCATTTCAGCATCGGCTTTTCTTAAAGAAAGCTCATAGCCGCGAACGGTAATCTCTACGGGATCGCCTAAAGGTGCTACTTTTCTGATGTAAACTTCTGTACCTTTGGTAAGACCCATATCCATGATACGGCGCTTAACAGCACCCTCTCCATGGAGTTTGACGATTTTTACGGTTTCGCCGATTTTCGTCTCTTTCAACGTTTTCATGTTTTATCCTCCTCTTCTCTCATAAAAACCAGGTCATCAGACCATAATTTTCCTTGCCATTTCCTGGTCTATTGCAACACGGGATTCTTTTACATTAACAATGACATTTCCTCCCAGTGTGTTCACGATGGTAACAGTTCCACCTACGACAAAACCTAAGTTTTCGAGGTGTTTTTTAACTTCGGGGCTGCCTCCGATTTTCTTAATGGTATTCTCTTCCCCGACATCCGCAAGATTCAGTGGCATCATAAGCATTCCTCACTTTTTGATTAGCACAAACTAACTGTTTGCGCTTAAAAAAGGTTAGCTCTTGCTAACTTCTTAATTATAATATGCGCGATATCGGAATTTGTCAACCATAAATTATACAACTTGAAATTTTTTTTGTTTAATGATAGCATAGGATTATTAACGACGATGGGTTATGTATGAAAGGGAGTATGGCATATGCGTTTACAGGAATCCGGAGAGATGTATTTGGAAACAATACATATTCTTTCTCAGAAAAACAACGAAGTTCGTTCACTTGATGTGGCAGAGTATATGGGCTTTTCCAAACCCAGTGTCAGCCGTGCGGTTCGTATTCTGAAAGAGGGCGGTTACCTTCTGATGGATGAGAACGGGTTCCTGACATTGACCGATGCCGGAAAAGAGGTAGCGGTAAAGATTTATGACCGCCATACCACACTGACCGCCATGCTGGTAAATTTGGGAGTGGACGAAGAAACAGCAGCAGAAGATGCCTGCAAAATGGAGCATGATATCAGTGACAAATCCTTTGCGGCGATTAAAAAGCATCTGCGCAACGAACATCATCAGGACGTATAAAAAAGCTGTCTGCAATTCAGGTTGCAGGCAGCTTTTTTTGTTATACTCAGGGCAGATGCAGCGTGTATACCGCATTCGCCGGAAACTCAGCGCTTGATACGTTTGTCCAGACGGGCTGCCAGGTGCGTACCGATGCTCTGGAACACCTGAACCAGCAGGATGAGGATGATAACCGCAAACAGCATGACCAGATATTTGTAACGGTAGTAGCCGTAGTTGATGGCGATTTTACCGAGTCCGCCGCCGCCGATGATACCGCTCATGGCGGTGTAGCCCAAAATGGTGGTAATGGCAATGGTAGCATTGGAAATCAGGGAGGGTACGCTTTCGGGAATCATGACCTTCGTAATGATCTGAAAAGGGGAAGCACCCATACTCTGCGCTGTTTCAATAATATTGGGATTTAATTCCCTGAGACTGCTTTCTACAAGTCTTGCCACAAAAGGAAATGCAGCAATAACCAGAGGCACGATGGAAGCCGTAGTACCTACGGTGGTGCCCACAATCAGTCTGGTGAGCGGGAATACCATAATCATCAGAATCAGAAACGGAACGGAACGAAGCAGGTTGATGATGACATTCAGCACGCCAAGCAGCCATTTGGGAAGGGGCAGTACACCGTCCTTTTCACCGACCACCAAAAGCACACCAAGGGGCATGCCGATGATAAAAGCAAACAGGGTGGAGAGAACCGTTACATAAAAGGTTTCCCACAGGGCAAGGGGCATATCTTCTCTTAAAATAGTGAGAGCTTCGTCAATTACTTCCGGTGCAAATAAATTATTGAACATCCTTTGTCACCTCCTGAACTAAGACATTTTCTTTCCGGGACAGATAAGCGGTGGCTTCTTTTACCACGCCTTCATCGGAAGGGAGTCCCAAAAGCATGTTGCCGTACACTTTGTCGCCGATACAGCGGGTGGAGGCATACAGGATATTGGCGGCAATGCCTTTGTCAATCGCCATCTGGGTAATCAGGGGAGAACCGGCGGCAAGGGCACCGTTAAATACCACACGCAGGACATGATCCCCGGTAAGCCCCGGAAGGAAATCCTTTGTGTTGTCCGGCATAACCAGGCGTCTTGCAGCTTCGGACTTCGGATGGGCAAATACAGTGGAAACCTCGCCTTCCTCCGCTACTTCGCCATTGTCCAGAATAGCTACCTTGTTGCAGATTTCCTCTACTACGCTCATCTGGTGGGTGATGACGATAACCGTAATGCCGAGACGCGTGTTGATATCGCGGATAAGCTCTAAGATGGAGTGAGTGGTCTTGGGGTCAAGTGCGCTGGTGGCCTCGTCGCAGAGCAGCACCTTGGGCTGCGTTGCCAGAGCACGGGCAATGGCAATACGCTGCTGCTGACCGCCGGAAAGCTGTGCGGGATATGCATTGGCTTTGTCGGGAAGACCGACAATTTCCAGAAGCTCAAGGGCTTTTTTCTTTGCTTCTTCCGTCCTGACACCTGCAAGCTTTAAGGGAAACATGATGTTCTTTAAGCAGGTTTTCTGCATCAGCAGGTTAAAGCCCTGGAAAATCATGGTGATTTCCCGACGGATGCTTCGCAGCTCCTTCGGAGAAAGTTCGCCGATATTCTTTTTATCAATGAGAACGGAACCTTCCGTGGGACGCTCCAGCATATTGATACAACGCACCAGTGTACTCTTTCCCGCACCGCTCATACCGATGATACCGTAGATATCGCCGTCTTCTATGGTCAGGGAAATGTTTTTCAGAGCATCTACTTTTCCGTCGGAGGTCTGAAAGACCTTGGAAAGGTTTTTGATTTCAATCATGATTAATCTCCTACAATATTCAAAAGGCACATCGGTCAATGGGCCGATGTGCCGTCTGTAACCTATTCCTATAGGGTACTATTATTTTTTGATTGCGTCAAGAGTTGTCTGCTTGCCACCGTAAAGACCCATGGGCTCTACATGAACAGCCAGTACGGAAACAACGTGGGTGTTGTTTTCTGCATTGAAGTCTTCCAGATAAGGAAGATGCTGGAAATAGTTGGCATCCACTTCACCGCTGTCAACTACCTTGTTGGGCTGTACATAGTCGGTGTATTCGATGATGTTAAGGGTGACATTCTTTTCAGCTAAGATATCCTTTACTACGGAAAGCACTTCTGCATGAGGAGAAGGGGTAGCTGCTACGGAGATGGTGGTTCCGCTTAATGCATCGTAATCAACGGTTTCATCGTAGCCGTCGCCGGGATTTTCTACAACACTGATAACAGCGCCGTCATAGTTTGCTGCAATGTAATCTGCAACCTGCTTGCTGGAAAGAGCTGCAACCAGGGCCTTGGTCTTGTCGGTTTCTTCGTTGCCTTCCTTAACGGCTAAGATGTTGCTGTATGCGGAAGAGGAACCTTCCATTACTAAGGCATCGGTGGTAGGATTGATGCCGGCGGGCAGTGCGTAGTTGCTGTTAATGACTGCATAGTCAACATCCTGTAATACATTGGGAAGCTGTGCGGCTTCTACTTCATTGAAAGTAATGTTGTAAGGATTTTCTTCGATATCCTTAATAGTTGCGGTGATACCGGCGCCTTCCTTTAAGGTGATATAACCCTGGTCTGCTAAAAGCAGAAGTGCGCGGGCTTCGTTTGTGGTATCGTTAGGAACTGCAATGGTGACGCCTGATGCACTCTTGCCACATCCGGCTAAGGACAGTGTCAGGACAGCGGCCAGGGCTGTTGTAACAATGACTGATAATTTCTTTCTCATAATTTTTCTCCCTCTTTCTCTTCGGTGTTGTACCGAAACATTTAGTTTATAAACTGTATTATACAAAGATTTTACATTTTGTATAATATGTGAAACGAATAAGCAGCTATAGGATGAGTCTATAACTTAAGATACTTTTTGATTTCTTCTATATATAAGCGTCCCATTTTGGAGAGCAGGGTGTTTTTGCGGATGATGTACCCGATTTCCATGGTGTCGTCCACCGCCTTGTCCTCGGCTTCAAAAGGAACGGCAAGATAATCGTCGCCGTTTAATTCCTCACAGATGATACCGGAGCAGAGAGTGTAGCCGTTTAAGCCGATCATCAGATTTAACATGGTTGCCCGGTCGTTTGCTTTGATGATGCGGGGATATTCGCAGGTGCTTAAGATTTCCTCTGCATAATAAAAGGAAGAGGACTCGCCCTGTTCAAAGGAAAGACAGGGATATTGCTGCAGTTCGGGCAGAGTTATGCTTTTCTGCTTTGCCAGCGGGTGGCCTTTCCAAAGGTAAACGTAGGGTTTACAGTGGATAATGCCATGAAATTCCAACTGCTGTGAGGATAAGATTTTCAAAAGCGCCTTCCGGTTAAAATCACTCAGATACAGGATGCCGATTTCGCTCCGCATGGTGCTCACATCGTCGATGACTTCCTTTGTCTTGGTTTCTCTTATGGCAAATTCGTACTTGGAGGTATCGAAGGTTTTTACCATTTCCACAAAGGCTTTTACCGCAAAAGAATAGTGCTGGGTGGAAACTCCGAATTTTTTCTTCAAGTTGCCGGCCTTGCCGTATTTTTCTAAAAGCTCCTTGTACTGGGCATAGACCTGGCGGGCGTAGAGGAGAAATTCCGTACCGTCGTTTGTAAGCGTCACTCCCCTGCCGCTGCGGTTGAAAATGGTAATCCCCAGCTCCTTTTCCAGTTCCTTTACGGCGCCCGTCAGGGACGGTTGCGCCACATATAAAATTTCGGCGGCTTTGTTTAACGAACCGCACTCCGAAATGGTGATGACATAATTAAGCTGTTGCAGAGTCATGGAAGATCCTTCTTTCTGTCAGTTTTTTCTACCATGATTATAAGGAAGAAGTCCGTATTCTGGCAAGAGGGGATTTGCCCGGTTGACAGAAAAAAACACAATGCGTATACTTTAAGAACAGAAAGAAAAACGAGGTTTCTATATATATGGAAAAGAAAGCAATTATTGCCATGAGCGGAGGTGTGGACTCTTCCGTAGCGGCATATCTGATGAAAAAGGACGGTTTTGACTGTATAGGCGTCACCATGAAGCTATTTACCAACGATGAAATCGGCGTGTCCAGAGAGCATACCTGCTGTTCCCTCGATGATGTGGAGGATGCCAGAAATGTGGCGCATAAGCTGGATATGCCTTACTATGTGTTCAATTTCGCCGATAAATTTGAAACGGACGTCATAGACCGCTTTGTCTGTGCCTACGAGCACGGCTGTACACCCAATCCCTGCATCGACTGTAACCGCTTCTTAAAGTTTGATAAATTGTACCATCGGGCACAGGAGCTGGGCTGTGATTACGTGGTAACCGGTCATTATGCCCGCATAGAGCAGGACGAAAAAACAGGACGATTCTTATTAAAAAAGGGACTGGACTCCACCAAAGACCAGGGCTATGTACTGTATGCCATGACCCAGGAGCAGCTTGCCCATACCATTTTTCCACTGGGCGCCATGAACAAGACGGAAACCAGACAGATTGCCGAGGAGCAGGATTTCATCAACGCCAGAAAGCATGACAGCCAGGATATCTGCTTTGTCCAGAACGGCTGCTACGCGGATTTCATTCAAAAATATACCGGTAAAAATTACCCCGGGGGCGATTTCGTGGATATAAACGGCAATGTACTTGGAAGACATAAGGGTATCATCCGCTATACCATCGGGCAGCGCAAAGGACTGGGACTTGCCTTAAAAGAGCCCATGTATGTAAAAGAGGTGAACACGGAAAACAACACGGTAGTGCTGGCAAGGGAGGAAGAGCTTTACGACAAAGTCCTGACTGCCGATGATGTGAACCTGATTTCCGTGGAAGAAATCAAAGAGCCCATGCGTGTGAAGGCAAAGGTGCGTTACCGCCAGCCGGAGCAGTGGGCGACCGTGACCCAGACCGGAGCGGACGAAATCCGGGTGGAATTCGACGAGCCCCAGAGAGCCATTACCAAAGGACAGTCCGTGGTTTTGTACGACGGCGATGTCATTGTGGGCGGCGGTACCATCAAAACCGTGGGCGAAGTGTAAAATTTTCCTTTGCGGACGAAAAAAGTTATGCTATAATGAGCTGTGCTCACAAGAAAGCACAGATGCCCGCAAGGGCTTTTGGAGATGTACTCAAGTGGTGAAGAGATCGCTCTCGAAAAGCGACAGGTCGGCACAACCGGCGCGAGGGTTCGACCCCCTCCATCTCCGTTAAAAATTAAGCAAAATAAAAGGCGTGGACTGCGAACCATGCCTTTTATTTTTGTATATTTTGTGGTAAAATAAATAGCGATAAATTTTATACAGGAGGGCAAACGGATGATTAGAATCGGAATGCTGACAAGCGGCGGGGACTGCCAGGCATTGAACGCAGCTATGCGCGGCGTGGTAAAGACCCTGGTAAACAGCGGGGAAAAGGTAGAAATTTATGGTTTTCTGGATGGATACAGAGGTCTTATTTATGGAAATTACAGAATGCTTACGGGCAAAGATTTTTCCGGCATTCTCACTGTGGGCGGTACGATTTTGGGTACATCCCGTACACCCTTCAAACTCATTCATGAGCCGGACGAAAACGGCATTGACAAAGTAGAGTCCATGAAGAAAAACTACAAGAAGCTGAAGCTGGACTGTCTGGTGATCTTAGGCGGCAACGGCACCCACAAGACCGCAAATCTTCTTCGTGAAGAAGGCTTGAATGTGGTAACCCTGCCCAAGACCATTGATAATGATTTGTGGGGTACGGATATGACCTTCGGTTTCCAGAGTGCGGTTGATATTGCAACAAATGCCATTGACTGCATTCATACCACTGCGGCGTCCCACGGCAGAGTTTTCATTGTAGAAGTTATGGGACACAAGGTAGGCTGGCTGACCCTGAATGCCGGTATGGCAGGCGGTGCGGACATCATCCTTATCCCTGAAATTCCTTATGATATTGATAAAGTAGCGGAAGCCATTGAGAAACATCATGAAAATGGCAGCCGTTTCACCATTATTGCAGTGGCAGAGGGTGCCATTTCCAAAGAAGACGCCAAGCTTTCCAAGAAAGAGTACAAGGAGAAACTGCGCAATCGTCCTTATCCTTCCGTTTCCTATGAAGTGGCAGCACAGATTCAGGAAAAGACCGGCAGGGAAGTCCGCGTAACCGTACCCGGACATGTGCAGAGAGGCGGCAGCCCCGACCCTTACGACAGAGTACTTGCCAGCAGACTGGGTTCTGAAGCAGGCAAATTGATTCTGGACGGAGAATACGGCTTCATGGTAGGTTACAAGAACCGTGAAATCGTAAAGGTTCCTCTTGAAGAGGTAGCCGGTAAGTTAAAAACCGTATCTCCCGATGCAAGCATCGTAAAGGAAGGAAAGTTGCTGGGCATCTGCTTCGGCGATTAAGGGTATTATGTCTTATACAGCTCTTTACAGAAAGTTCCGCCCGGCGAAATTCGAGGATGTCAAAGGGCAGGAGCATATTGTAACGACCTTGAAAAACCAGATTAAGGCAAACCGTATCGGACATGCCTATCTGTTTACGGGCACCCGTGGTACCGGTAAAACCACGATTGCCAAAATTTTTGCAAGGTCTGTAAATTGTGAAAATCCCATAGACGGAAGTCCCTGCGGAGAATGTGCCGTATGTAAGGCGATTGCCGCCGGGGCGTCCATGAACGTGATCGAAATCGACGCGGCGTCCAACAACAGCGTGGACAATATCCGTGAGATTGTGGATGAAGTATCGTACTCTCCCGCTGAGGGAAAGTATAAGGTTTATATTATCGATGAAGTGCATATGTTGTCCATAGGAGCATTCAATGCACTGCTGAAAACACTGGAGGAGCCGCCTTCTTACGTTATTTTTATACTGGCGACCACGGAAGTCCATAAAATTCCCGTGACCATTCTTTCCCGGTGCCAGCGCTACGATTTCCGAAGGATTTCCATTGACACCATTGCGGACCGCATGCGGGAGCTGATGGATGCCGAGCACGTACAGATTGAAGAACGGGCGCTCCGCTACATTGCGAAAGCGGCGGACGGCTCCATGCGTGACGGCTTAAGCCTTCTGGACCAGTGCATTGCATTCCATTTAGGACAGGAACTGACCTACGACAAGGTGCTTGACGTACTGGGCGCCGTGGATACGGAGGTATTCAGCCGGCTGTTCCGCAGTCTGCTTGCCGCAGATGCTTTAAAGTGCATTACCATATTGGAAGAAATTGTCATGCAGGGAAGGGAACTGGTGCAGTTTGTAAGCGATTTTGCCTGGTACATGCGCAACCTGATGCTGGCAAAATCCACGGATGAAATCGAGGATGTTATCGATGTTTCTTCCGAAAATCTTGCCCGCCTGAAGGAAGAGGCGGAAATGGCGGATATGGAAACGATTATGCGCTATATCCGTATCTTTTCCGAGCTTTCCAATCAGGTACGGTATGCTTCCCAGAAGCGTATTCTCATTGAACTGGCGCTCATCAAAATGTGCAGACCCGCCATGGAAACTTCGCAGGATGCCATTTTAGACCGCATCCGGCAACTGGAGGACAAAATGGAGCACGCATCCTTTCTTCCGGAGGGAATGACGCCTGATATGTTTATGACTTCTCAACCGGGGGCGCCTGCGGTAAAGAAAGCATGTCCTGAGCTTCCCAAGGCAATACCGGAGGAAGTGGAAAAAATTGTAAAAAGCTGGCCTTCCATCGTGGGGGATGCGGACAATCCCATGAAGACGTATTTAAAAACGGCACGTTTAAGCCTCGGCGGAGACAACCGTCTTATGGTGGTGCTGCCGGACGGACTGGCAAGTGATTATTTCCAGCAGAATGAAGAAAACAGAGAGGCGCTGAAACGCCTTTTGGGTGATTTTTCCGGAAAGGATGTGGATGTGAACTTCCAGTCCGTGAAATCGGAAAGAGAGTTTGAAGACTCCTTTGTGGACATTTCCAAGATACTCAATATGGAAGTGGAAGTGGAGGACTAAATCTTCTTATAAAGTTAAACAGATGATGTGAATAAAAAGTAAAAAATGCAGGAGGATATGACAAAATGGCAAAAAGAGGTGGCTTTCCGGGAGGCGCAATGCCCGGCAACATGAGTAATCTGATGAAACAGGCACAGAGAATGCAGCGTCAGATGGAAGAAGGCCAGAAGGAACTGGAAACAAAAGAATTCACGGCGGCAGCAGGCGGCGGAGCGGTGGAAGTAACCGTAACCGGTAAAAAAGAAGTGGTAAAGGTGAAACTCGCCGAAGAAGTCGTTGACCCCGAAGATATTGAAATGCTGCAGGATTTAATCGTAGCGGCAACCAACGAAGCGCTCCGTAAGGCAGAAGAAGAAAACGCAGCCATGATGAACCGCATGACAGGCGGACTGGGCGGAGGATTTCCTTTCTAATGGAAATGTACAGCGGTTATATCAATAAGTTAATAGAAGAACTGGCAGCCCTTCCCGGAATCGGCAGCAAATCCGCACAGAGACTGGCGTTCCACCTGATAAATATGCCCAAGGACAAAGTGGACAGACTAGCAACCACCATTATGGAGGCAAAGGCGAATGTCAGGTACTGCAAGGAATGCTATACCCTGACGGACAAAGAGATCTGTCCCATTTGCGCCAATAAAAACCGCAACCATGCACAGATTATGGTGGTGGAAAACAGCAGGGATTTGGCAGCCTATGAAAAGACCGGCAAATACGAGGGCGTGTACCATGTACTGCATGGCGCCATTTCGCCCATGCTAGGAATAGGCCCTGGTGACATTAAACTGAAAGAGCTGATAAGCAGACTGGAGGGCGACGTGGACGAAGTGATTATCGCCACCAATTCCAGTCTGGAAGGCGAAACTACAGCCATGTATATCAGCAAGCTCATTAAGCCTACGGGCATTAAAGTAACGAGAATTGCCAGCGGCGTGCCGGTGGGCGGTGACCTGGAATACATTGACGAGGTGACACTGCTACGCGCACTGGAGGGCCGTGTGGAGATGTAATGCGGCTCTATATACTTATGGGGAAAAAGGATCGGAGGATAAGAAAATGTCAGAAGTATCTGTAAAAAAAGAAGAATTCGGAACCACACCGCAGGGAGAAAAGATTTATGCGTACACACTGTCCAACAAAAACGGCATGAGTGTAACCGTATTGAACTTCGGCGCAAACGTAAACAGCATCCGCGTTCCGGACAAAAACGGCAAGGTGGAAGATGTGGTGCTGGGCTTTGACAAACTGGAAAATTATTATGCAAACTACAGCTTTTTCGGAGCAGCGATAGGCCCGATTGCCAACCGTACAGGCGGGGCAAAGTTTACCCTTAACGGAACCGAATACCATCTGGATGTGAATGACGGCGTCAACAATTTACATAGCCATCTGGATAAGGCATTTCATAAGAGAGTCTGGGATGCACAGGTGGGAGAGGACTTTGTAAAGTTTACCTTAAAGGAGGCGGACGGCAGTCTGGGACTTCCCGGCAACCGCAAGGTCAGCCTGGTCTACACCCTGACAGATGACAACCGGATTGAAATGCATTATCATATGGAAAGTGACAGGGACACTGTCTTCAATATGACCAATCACTCTTACTTTAACTTAAAGGGACAGGGTAACGGAAAAATTGAAGACCATGTACTCTGGCTCAAAGCTTCCCACTTTACCCCGGTAGTAAAAGGCAGCATCCCTACCGGAGAGATTGCTCCCGTAGCCGGAACTCCCATGGACTTTACAACGGCGCACAGAGTGGGCGAGCACATTGCGGATGATTACGAGCAGACCAATCTGGCAGGCGGTTACGACCACAACTGGGTAATTGACGATTTTGACGGCAGTCTTAAGCATTTTGCTACCGTAGAAGAGCCGGAAAGCGGAAGAATCATGAAAGCCTACACCAACCTGCCCGGCGTGCAGTTTTATGCGGGCAACTTTATCGGCGAGGAAGAAGGAAAGGGCGGCGCCCTTTACGGAAAGAGAAGCGGTCTCTGTCTGGAAACACAGTTCTATCCCGACACCGCCAATAAGGCGCAGTTCCCGTCTGCAACCTTCGGACCCGACAGAATTTACGATTACAGCACCGTGTACGAATTCGGCGTGAAATAACAAAAGATTATCAAAAATACCCTGCTTACAGGGAAAAGAAAACCGGTCCGGTTACAGGGACCGGTTTTTTGTGCTCCGGTGTCGAAAATTTATGGGACAGGCTCCCATATTTCGAGGGAATGTGCAAAAGAAAAGGTGTATACTGTCCGCAAAATGAAAGCGGGGGGACGGATATGGAACTGCCAAAGAACCTTATACAGATGGGAAAACCGGACAGAACACACAAGATTTTTGTTGAAGACTACATTATATCCTACATAAAAGAATGGAACCGTGAGTCGGACGGTCAGCCCGCGGGCATTGCATTGTACGGACAGGTTTACAAGGAAAGTAATTACAAATACTACTTTATGTACGGCGCTTCCAGAATTGAAGGCCTTGACAGAAGGGGACCGTATCTTTCCCAGTCCGACCGGGAAGAAATCAACAATGTGGGCAACCGGTATTTTGAAGAATACTCCTTTTTGGGGTGGTGCATTGTCCGGGAAGAACTGCCGGAAACCATTTTTCTGGATACCCGCGGGAAGGCCATTGAAGTGAACGGATATGCCTGCTTCTTTGAAAAGAACGAGAGCATGCTTAATTTCATGCTGGAAATGGACGAACGGGAAAAAAGATGTGCAAGACAGGCGGAAAACAATCCGGAAAATGCTGTTATGGATAACGCATGGGCGGATGCATCACCGGTGGCACAGGACGGACAGGCTGACGACGGGCAGACGGAAACAACCGCTTTTCAGGGCGAATACGGCGGTAATTACCGCAGCCTTCCACTGGAAAACCGCATAGCTGCCGCGAAAAAGTCTTCGGATAAAAATGCCGCTTCGGAAAAAACAGCTTCTTATAAAGAGAAAAACAGGCAGATGATAAAGCACTTAGAGCGGTTGAAAATGGCGGCAGCAGCTATGTTTACAGTGCTTTGCGTCATCGGCATCACCACCATAAACGACTCCGATAAAATAGAAGAAATGCAGGTGGCGGCAAGGCAGGTTATTACCGATTTGTCCCAGCAGAAAATTCCGGATGCGGAGAATGACAATGCTCTCACAGCCAATGGTTCGGCGCATACCGCCGGTTCCGGTGACACTGCCCTTACCGGCGGCAACGGTACCGCTCACACCACAGGCACTGACGATGGAAACACCGCCGGCACGGCAACAAACGGCACTGCCCTTACCGGCGGCAATACGGCAACGGCAAACGGCACCACCACCGGTACCAATGCCATCGGTACATCCGGCACCACCACGGGAAACTCTGCGGATGGCATGCCGTGGCCGGATGTCACCCCACCGGATGCATTCCCCACCGGCACCACCACCGGAACTACCGGCACCACGCAGACCGCAACGCAGCCGACATCGTATACCATTATGCGGGGCGACACCCTCAATGCCATCTGCCGCAGAAAGTACGGGGATTTGGGCATGGTAAAGCAGGTGTGCGAACTGAATGGCATAAAAAATCCAAATAACATAGAAGTAGGACAAACTATTTTACTTCCCTGATATTTATGTGTTATACTGTGGAGAAGAAAGAGAGTATACCATGGCAGATATCAGGAACTTTAACGGAAACGAATCCAAAACAAAACAGAAAAATCCGCTGCGGAAGCAAAGCAACCTTCGTCTGCTGAAAAATGAAGACACAGCAGATTACAAAGAGAAAATCCGCAAACACCGGCTCAGTAATCTGTACAAGACCACGCTGGTGATTGTGATTTGTGCCGCAGTGGTGCTTCTTTTATTTATTTTATACCGCAATAAAAGATATACGGACTATACGGTAAAAACCACGGTTCCCCAGGTGTTTGTGGGAGGTACGGAAAGCCTGCGTCTGGGAGAAAATATCCTGTCCTACAGTAAGGACGGCGCAAGATGCATGGACTCGGCGGGAAATGTCATCTGGAACCAGACCTATGAAATGCAGAATCCCATCATATCCGTCTGCGAAGATGTGGTTGCCATTGCCGATTACAACGGACGAACCATTTACATACAAAGCTCCGCCAAGCAGCTTGGCACCATTACCACCAATCTTCCCATCCGAAATCTGGAAGTGGCAAGCAACGGTGTCGTATCCGCGGTAGTGGAGGACAGCAAGGTAACATGGATTTATGTGTTTGACACAGCCGGCAAAGAACTTTTGAAATTCCACATCACCATGGAGCAGACCGGTTATCCCATAGCGGTGAGCCTGTCGCCCAACGCTCTTTTGTGTGCGGTATCTTATTTTTATGTGGATGCAGCGGAAATGAAATCCAGCATTGCTTTTTATAATTTCGATGAATACGGCAAAAACCAGACGGACAATCTGGTAGGCGGCTACGATTATTCCGATACTGTGGTTCCCTGCATCTGCTTTATGAACAACTCGGCGGCGTTCGCCATTGGAGACGACTGCCTGCTTTTCTTTGCGGGTGGACAGAAGCCGGAGCTCAAGACAGTATATTATTTTGATACGGAAATCCGGAGCATTTACCACAACGAAGAATATGTGGGACTGGTGTTTGAAAACCAGACAGGCGACAAAACATACCGTCTCGAAATCTATGATAAAAGCGGCAATCTTGTGAGAAAGCAGGATTTTGACATTGCCTATGACGACATTGTATTTTATCAGGACACTTATGCCATCTACAACGAAGAGGCATGCCTTATCGGAACCATGGACGGCAGAATAAAATATAACGGAACCTTTCAGGAGAAGGTAAATCTTCTGATACCCACCGGCAAAGGCTATACCTATACACTGGTGACGGAGGATGCCCTGCAGACAATACAGTTAAAATAGGAAAATAAAAGAGAGATGGAGATACACATGACAATTAACTGGCTTATTATTTTATGTATTATTTTATTGATATGGAGAATAGTGGAGGGTTTCAACAGGGGCATGGTAAAAGAAATAATATCCTGCGTGTCCCTCATTGTACTGAGTATCGTGGCAATACTTGCCATGACAGCTTTCACCAGATATATGAAGAAAGACATTTTGAGCATGGCGTCCGCCATTATAATCCTGCTTGTGGTACTGCTGGCGCACCGCATACTGGGCATTGTCTTTTTCTCTGCCAAGCTGGTGTCCAAACTTCCGGTCATTCATTCAGCGGATAAACTGCTCGGCGCCGTAGTGGGCGTAGTGGAAACCGCACTGATTATCTGGCTTGTCTTTGCTATGACGGGCAAAATGGGAATGGTCGGTTCCCTGATTGTGGAAAACATTGCGGATAGCCGCATCCTGCAGTTCTTATACAGCCACAACTATCTGCATGCAGTCCTAAACCAGGTGCAGAGAGTGATATCATAAGAAGAGAATAGATAAAAAGTAGAGAAATACGCTTTAAACGATATGGATAAAACACAAGAAGAGACAAGCTTGAAGAAAAATAAAAGGTTCGTAAAACTAAAAATATCAGGAAACATCTTTGTGCTTATGGGGCTGGCTATCATTCTGACTATAGCAGCGTACACATTTATTCTGCAAAGTGCTTATACTAAGACAGCATTGGAAACAGAGATTGCCCGTGATGCGATGAGTGCAGATGCAGTCCATAAGCTGGTGGATGAAAAAATTGACCGGGAGGATTTTTCGCATATCAAGGATCGCTCAGATGAAGATACGCAGTTTTATAAGGATATTTCCTCCTACCTCAATGAAATCAGGACATTGAATTCTACAAGATATATTTACACCGCTACGAGAAACGAAGAAGGAAAATTAATCTATGTTGTTGATGGCCTGGATTCAGATGCCGGAGATGTAAGACATCCTGGGGATTATATAGAGGATGAAATGATTCCCTATATTGAAAGGGCTCTCTCCGGAGAAAACGTGTATTCCCAGGATATTGTGGACACAACCTGGGGACCCATTTTCACGGTCTGCTATCCGGTACGTTCAAATCTGGATGGAACGGGAGATATTGTAGGTGCATTCTGCATTGAAATGGATATGCAGTCTGCGTATGGTATGGTAGAGAAAACGAAAAAAATCTCTGTGATCTGTGGCGTGATTGTTGGACTGGTGTTGCTGATGATCTGCCTGTGGACCTATTTTGTTTACCGGAAAAGTAAGGAAGAAGAACAGAAGCAAAAGCAGTTATTATTGGAAGCTGCGGAAAAAGCAGATGCTGCAAACAAGGCAAAATCTACATTTTTATTTAACATGAGCCATGACATCCGAACACCAATGAATGCCATCGTTGGATTTACAGATATTGCATTGCATCAAAATTCTGTCGCAGAAATTCATGACAGTCTGGAAAAGGTACGGGAAAGCTCAAAGCATCTGCTTTCGTTGCTGAATGATGTTCTTGATCTCAGTCGTATTGAAAGCGGAAAAGCAGTGTTTTTTCCTGAACCGGTGGATATTACCAAATTGACAGATGATGTTCTGGCAATCATGAATGGACTCCTTTATAACAGGGATTTGAAGTTTGAAGTATACCGTGAAAGGCCAAAGAATCCCTATGTTCTTGCAGATGCTACACGTATTCGCGAAGTCCTGACGAATTTTCTCAGTAATGCTGTGAAATTCACAAAGGATGGTGGAACGGTCACCCTGTATATCAGCAGTCATCCGGGAGAGGATGACAAGCATATTGTAGCCCGTTATATTGTGAAAGATAACGGCATTGGAATGAGTGAGGAGTTTCAGAAAAAACTATTTAAACCATTTTCACAGGAAGATGACAGAGGCGCCAGAACACAATACAAAGGTACAGGACTTGGAATGGCCATTGCAAAGGAATATGTTGAAATGATGGGTGGAAGCATTGCCGTTGAGAGCCAAAAGGGCGTTGGAACTACTTTCACAGTGGAGATTCCGTTGGAACTGACAGAGCAAGATATTCATCAAAAGCAGGAAGAGCCGGTGCATCATGATTTAACAGGAGTCAATGTTCTTATGGCAGAGGATAATGATCTGAATGCGGAGCTTGCTACGGTGATGCTGGAGGATGCAGGCATGGCAGTGACACGGGCATTTGATGGAAAGGATGCGGTCGAATTATTCAAAAATCATCCACAAGGCACTTACGATATTATTTTGATGGATATTATGATGCCGAACATGGATGGACATCAGGCTGCGAAAACGATTCGTGCAATGGGGACAGAACGACCAGATGCAGCTACGATTCCTATTATTGCCGTGTCTGCAAATGCTTTTGCGGAAGATATAAAGGCTTCAGTGGATTCCGGTATGAATGGTCATGTTTCAAAACCGCTTAACATGAAAGAAGTAACCGATACAATCGCAAAATACATTAAGTCTTAGCGAAACTCATCGTTGACAGGTGCTGTTGCTGCGGCTTGCAGCGGAAAAACGCAGCGAAAAAATTGCACCGGAAAAAGTTATTTTTGGTATTGACAAGGGGGACAAGTTGTTTTATTATAAAAGTCCACCGTCTGAGGAACACAAAACGGCCGGTGAAAAAAAGTCAAAAAACTTCAAAAAAGTTGTTGACAAACGAAAGAACTCATGGTATTCTAAATGAGTTGCGGCTC
>ERZ857629.196-NODE-196-length-93047-cov-5.892776_pt1 | contig 93047 bp, 80 predicted proteins | sample MGYA00519700_ERZ857629 | MGnify/ENA primary metagenome ERZ857629 (study PRJEB31778, sample SAMEA3449351) | human gut metagenome | biome: human gut; feature: human-associated habitat; material: faeces | place: United Kingdom | collected 2010/2012 ... | reverse complement strand
GGAGAGCATCTGCCTTACAAGCAGAGGGTCATAGGTTCGAGCCCTATAGGCCCCATTTTTTTGTCCTTTTTTAGACAAATATAAGTATCAGATATAAGCCCATAGCATAAGTTATTAAGATATTTCCTAGATACAGCTATGTTTTCAAAATATGTTCTGCCATCTTGATACATTTATTCCCAGTATTTTTCTGCATTTTCTTCCCAGTAAATCATCTGAAATTATCTAGTAAAAATTAAAATTCCGTCAATCAATACTCTCTATTTTATTGTATAAACAGTCAATTTGAAAGTCACCAAAATAAAAAAAGATACCTAATCAAAAAAAAGTGCACTTAAATTCCATTGTTGAAAAGCTATAATAAGTCTTATGATTCCATGTGTGGTTGGCAATATTGCACAAAATTATATTATTAGACAGGGAGGAAAAGGGAAAGTGAAAAAAAGACGAAATTTTCACAAAAGAATGTTAGCGTTTCTACTGTCTCTGGCGTTGGTTATTACAACGGCGTATGTTCCGGAACTTATGGTGCAGGCAGCACCCGGTACAACGCAGCTTATAACCGGCACTTGGACGAGTGATGCCGGTGCAGGATCCGGAGTTTTGGATACTTCCGCTTCCGGTGAAGGTGTCATTACCATGAACAGTGTATCAAGTGGTGATACTTGGTATGCTCCTCAGATTATCAGCAATGATTTTGCGGTAAAAGCCGGAAATGAATATGCTGTCAGCTTTAAGTACAAGCTGGAGGGAACTTCCAACAATACGTTGGAGTACATTATTCAGGAAAACGGCGGAAGCTATAAGGTATTTGATACCGAGGGAAGCAATGCCACAACAAATACCAGAACTCTGACCTACGATGCCGCAAGTGCAGACAGCGAGGGATATTGTTCCTACAGCAGAACATTCACGGCAGATGAGAGCAGAAGTGCGGTTCATTTAGTGTTTGGCATGGGAAACAGTGAGGCAAACGGAGCAACCGTTTCCTTAAAAGATATTTTCGTAACAACGGATGCGGATGACAGCGGCAGCACACCTGTCATCGGAAGTAACTTCATTGATTTCAATTTGATTGAGCAGTCGGATTTCATTGACGGTGGTACAGATGCGGTAGTTGAGTATCAGGGAACCAAGGCAATCGTTACCGCAACGGACTGGGGAAATGAATGGGGTGCGGATTCCAAGTGGCAGATTCAGTTAAAGAATCTTGTAACGGTAAATCCGAATGAAGTTTATGATTTTTCCTTTAAGGTAAAATCCGATGTGGCAAGAAGTATTTTTGTAAAGCTGGGTGATTTGGACAACGATGATACCGTATTCTATCAGGATACCGTTTCTTTGGAAGCCGGCGTGGAGAAAGTGGTAAGCGGAACTACCAGCGGAGCCGTTACGATTGAGAAGCTGATGCTTGTTCTGGCATTGGGTGATCAGTTTAACGGTGCAAACACCATTGAGATTTCCGAATTTACACTGACCGGTCAGACCAGTGGAGAGGTGGAGGTCACCCCTTATATCGAGTTTGACAAAATAGACCATTCCGATTTCACGGATGGTGTAGATGCACAGATTGCCTATCAGGGAACTACAGCAACCATTACCGGAACCGATTGGGGAAATGAATGGGGTGCAGATTCCAAATGGCAGATTCAGTTAAAGAATCTGGTTCCCGTAACCGCAAATGATACTTATGATTTCTCCTTTACGGTAAAGTCAGAAGTGGCAAGAAATATTTTTGTAAAATTAGGGGATGTAGATAACGGCGATACGGTATACTATCAGGATACTGTTGCATTAGAGGCTGGCGTGGAAAAAGTAATCAGCGGAACAACTACTGCGGATGTAGCGATTGACACGCTGATGGTTCTGGTTGCATTAGGAGACCAGTCCAACACGACCAATACCATTACCATTTCCAAAATGTGGCTGAAAGGCCATAACACGGGATGGGTTAAGGCAGGTTCTACCGGCGGCAATGTAGGTGTAAAGGGCAAGGAATATGATTTCGCGGCAACAGAGGACAATGCTGCAAATGATTATGCTGACCCCGGCACTGCAAAAGAAGGCTATAAGCTGATTTGGGCAGACGAATTTGACGGCAATTACGGAACTGCAAATGTAGACGCAGCAACCGGACTGAACCTTGACAACTGGGCATATCAGTTGGGCGACGGAACTACCGATTGCAGCAATCCCGGATGGGGTAACAAGGAGCTGCAGGCGTATACAGGCAACCCTGAGAATATCGCTGTAAATGAGGACTTGAGCGGAAACGGTACCGGAGACGGACTGCTTCGTATCACCGCTTCTTATGAAGATGCAGGATATGTATACGGAAGTGAGAGCTCCAAGAAGTATACCTCCGCACGTATTCGTACCACCAAAGCGGACGGTGCATTATTCAATACGACCTACGGTTATATCGAGGCAAGAATGTCTCTTCCCGGAACACAGGGTGCATGGCCTGCATTCTGGATGCTGCCTCAGAGCACATCTATTTATGGCGGATGGCCCGTATCCGGTGAGTTGGATATTATGGAGACCTGTGGTGCTTTTGCAAACGGCTCCAATGCACAGACCTGTTCCACCCTTCACTTTGGTGCACCTGACCATGTATATGAGGGAAGCGGATATGTAACCTTGAATTCCGACTATACTTATTTCCATACCTATGCAGTGGACTGGCAACCGGGACAGATTACATGGTACTATGATGGCAAGGCAATTTATACCATGAACGATTGGACAAGCGGATATTCGGGAGCTTCCGATACCCTTTCCTTTGATGCACCTTTTGATCAGCCGTTTTACATTCTGCTGAACCTTGCAGTGGACAGCGGACAGTTCGGCGGTGCGACCAACAAAGCAACGTTTCAGGACGACATCAACATGTATGTGGATTATGTCCGCGTATACCAGAAGGAAGCAGGCTATGCAGACTACGCACAGCGCAGCACCGGAATGGATACAACAGATGACTGGAGCAATTATGCGGGAATCAACCAGATTGCACCCATAAAGGCAGATAATATCGTTACTGATGTTGCAGGCGGTGATGTAAACGGTCTGGAGTCTAACGGAACCGTTGACGCTTCCAAGTGGTATCTTGGTTATCAGTCTGACGCATCAGACGCTACCGCAGAGAGTTATACGGACGGAGACGGTAATGTATGGGCTAAGGTTGGCGTAAATTCCAAGGGCTCACAGGACTACTCCGTACAGCTTATCGGACATTACAATGCGAAAACAGGATATGTATACAAAGTTTCCTTCGAGGCATATGCGGACGGAGGAATGGTCGGAAAGACGGTTAACTGCGATTCCAAGGAGTGGAGAGGCTGGTCAACCTTTGGTATTCAGAGCTTTGAACTGAAAGACACACCGACCAAGGTATCTTATTTAATCAGTCAGAAAAAAGATTTTGAGAACTGCCGTATTGAGTTTAACCTCGGAGCAAGAGGTACCGGCAATGTTTACCTCGGCAACGTAAAGGTAGAGATTGTAGACCCTGCAACTTTGGGAGCAGAGAGTGAGAACCGCAACGCTTTAGGAAACGGCAACCTCATTTACAACGGCACCTTTGATCAGGGCAATAAGCATATCGGCTACTGGACGGCAGCACAGGAAACCAAACTGGAGGTACCCCGTTACACCACCACCAAACTGGCAGACAGTGATGTAAGTGTAGTGGATGTTGCTTCCAAGACCAACTATGAAGGTATTGCAAACGGCGTAAAATATTATGAGCGTCGTGCACAGATTTCCACAGAGGCGGGAAAAGCACCGATTATTTACCAGAGCGGCATGAAGATGATTGCTGACCACTATGATTTAGGACTGGATGTTTACAGTGCGGCTGACACAGATGTGATAGCAGCAATCTATTCCACGAACGAAGCGGGAGTTCCCGACAAACTGGTGAAAGCTGCAACAATTTCCTACAAGGCGACAAGCGGAGTAAAACATCTTGCATGGAGCATTGATTTGGATGAGACCATTGAGAATGCAGCACTTGTTCTGAAATTCAGTAACGGAGCATCCGTGCAGGTGGATAATGTAACCCTGATTGGAAGCTCACAGGGTGAGAAGGTGGATAAGACACCTGTAACCACTGACAGTGACTGGAATGCAGATGACGGCGACGGCGGAGCACTTGCACTTGAGAAAAATGCAGGAGTGTATACACTCAGAAACATCGTAAGCGGAGCAAACTGGTATTGCCCTCAGATTAAGAGCAAGCAGTTCTCTCTTGTAAACGGTAAGCAGTATAAACTGAGCATGAAATACAAACTGGAGGGAACCTCCAACAATACCGCACAGTACATTGTTCAGGAGCAGAACGGAACATGGCATGTATTTGCGGGCGGACCGACCACCATTACTTACGATGCAGCCAAGGCAGATGCAGACGGATTCTGCAGCTATGAGCTTACCTTCACCGCAGATACCTCCTTATCTACCGTTGCTATCGGCTTTGGACTTGGCGGAAGTGAAGCAAACGGTGCGGCTGATTTCAGCTTCAAGGATGTAACTCTGACTTATGTGGAATCCGGTTCCGAGAGTGGCGGCGAAGGCGCTGACGTATGGAATCCGGTAACCGAGGACATTATGAAGGATAATTCCGGACAGAATCCGGATAAGCCGAATACTTCCGGCGGTCAGGCAGCAGCGGCTCCTGAAATCAAGGCAGACTGGAACCATGTAAAAGATATGGTGGAGAATGCCAAGAAAGCGCAGCCCAAGGAGAATGTGACCATCAACGAAGTGGTAGGAAACGATATGATAATCTCCGAGGAACTGTACGGAATGCTCAAGGGCGAGAACATTGTTTTGGCACTGAGCAACGGAGACGGCGTTACCATCAGTGTGGAAGGTAACAAGTTGAAGGGAAGAAACAGAGAAATCGATTTGTCCCTTGCCAAGACGAATACGAAGATTCCGGCAGCGGTACTGGCTGAAAAGGCTAAGGACGCTTACCGCAACAAGCTGGTAATTTTCAACGGCTCCGAGACCCTTCCTGACGGACTGAACATGCACTTTAGATTCGGTGCAGAGAACGCAGGACGTTATGCAAACCTTTACCGTTATGACGAGACAACGGGCAGACTGATTTATCAGTGGTCCTTTAAGATTACGGACGAGGGCGCAGCAATGTTTGCACTCAGAAGAACCGCACCGTACTTTATAACCGTGACAGATTCCATGCCTGTAGGAGAGAATGGAGTCTACACAGTTGTACCCGGTGATACCCTGAGCGGAATTGCACGCAGAAACGGCGTGAGACTTGCACAGCTTCTGAGCTGGAATCCCCAGATTACCAATCCGAACCGGATTCGTGTGGGACAGAAAATTTATATCCGATAAAATTTTCATAGCGTACTAACAGAGGGCAGATACCCATAAAGGCGGGTATCTGCTCTTTTTTTGCGCATGCACGGAGTATTCTGCGGCTTTGTTCATTTGTTCCAAAAAAAAGTATAGAAATGCAAACTGGTGTCATTTTACCGTAATCCGTAAACTGCTAAGATAAAATGGAAAGATAAAGAAAAAAGCGAGGTCAGATATGGAAACAATAAAATTAATAGGAAAAGAACTGGCGAATATGCCGTGGCAGGATGCACCGGAAGGCTGCAGTGATGTTGTGTGGAGACATGAGGGCAATCCGATTATGGGATGGAACACAACACCTAACACAGCCAGAATTTACAACAGTGCGGTGATTCCCTATCAGGATGGATTTAAAGGAATTTTTCGTGCCGACCACAAGGACGGAATCCCTCATCTGCATTTGGGAAGCAGTGCGGACGGCATCCGCTGGGAGATTGAGGACAAGGTGATTGAATGGGAGGATACGGAGGGCAGAAAGTACAACCCTGCATATGCCTATGATCCCAGAATGGTGGATCTGGACGGCAAGTATTACATTGTATGGTGTACGGATTTCGGAGGACCCACTATCGGACTTGGTGTGACGGAGGACTTTAAAAAGTTTACCAGACTGGAAAATGTGTTTATTCCCTTCAACCGGAACGGAGTGCTTTTCCCCAGAAAAATCAACGGAAAGTATATGATGCTGAGCCGCCCCAGCGACAGCGGACACACTCCTTTCGGGGATATTTTTCTCAGTGAAAGCCCTGATTTGGAGTATTGGGGACACCACCGCCGTGTCATGGTGAGCGGAGAGACATGGTGGCAGGGGAAAAAGATTGGCGCTGGCGCCGTTCCCATCGAAACCTCGGAGGGCTGGCTTTTGTTTTACCATGGCGTCAACGGCACCTGTAACGGTTATGTGTACAGTATCGGAGCGGCAATTCTGGATTTGGAGGACCCGTCGAAGGTTTTGTACCGGACAAGGGATTATATCATGACGCCGGAGACCGGTTATGAGGTAAACGGCTTTGTGCCGAATGTCACATTCCCCTGTGCGACACTGCAGGATGCAAAGACCGGCAGAATTGCCATTTATTACGGAGCGGCGGACACCTGTCTGGGAATCGCCTACACGCAGGCGGACAAACTGATAAATTACATCAAAGAAAATTCTTATCTGCTTCCCGGTGACGCGGTTTCCTACCGTTAAAGGCAAGAGAATGAAAAGAGGAGAGATATCATGCAAAAAAGACTGCGGGAAGAAATGAAACAGCATTGCATCCATACGATTATGCCATACTGGATGCGTTTATCTGACCCTGAATGGGGCGGATTTTACGGACTGGTAAACTATGACCTCACGGTGGATAAGCAGGCGGACAAGGGCGTTATCCTAAACAGCCGTATCCTGTATTTCTTTTCCAGAGTATACACGGTTTTTCAGGAAAAAGAGGCTTTGGAGTATGCGGATAAGGCATATGAGTTTCTGACAGAAAAGTGCTGGGACAAAAAAAGCGGCGGCGTTTATTGGATGCTTTACCACGACGGAAGCGTGAAGGAGAGCATGAAACACACTTACAATCAGGCATTTGCCATCTATGCCCTGTCTGCCTATTATGAGGCAACCTGCAGGAAGCAGGCGAGGGATCTTGCCTTGGATTTGTTTAGTCTGATTGAAGAAAAATGTACGGACAATTATGGCTATGTGGAAGCATTTACGGCAGAGTGGGAGCCTATCAGCAACGAAAAGTTATCGGAGAACGGACTGCTTGCCGACAAGACCATGAATACGCTGTTACACTTGCTGGAGGCGTATACCCTGCTCTATAAAATCACACAAAAGCAGAGGGTAAAAGAACGACTTTTGTACCTTTTAAAAATGTTTGAGGAGAAGGTATGGAATGAAAAAGAGGGGCGGCTGGAAGTATTTTTCGACGCTCAAATGAATTCCATAGCAGACCTCTATTCCTACGGACACGATATTGAGGCAAGCTGGCTTATAGATTACGCCTGCGAGGTGCTTAAGGAACAGGATGCGGGTATCTGGACACCTGATTACACAGGTACGATTGCGGAACATATATATGAGCGGGCATTAAAGGACGGAGCGGTCAACAATGAGTGCTTCAACGGCATTGTGGATACGACAAGAGTCTGGTGGGTACAGGCGGAGGCGGTTGTCGGATTCTTCCATGCGTATGAAAAAACAAAGGATGCGCGCTATTTTCATGCGGCGGAAGAAATCTGGGAGTATATACAGACCAATTTTGTGGATAAGAGAGAGGGCGGCGAATGGTTTTGGGATTTGAACCGGGAAGGAATCCCGGAAAGCCATAAGCCCATCACTGAACCGTGGAAATGCCCTTATCATAACGGAAGAATGTGCATGGAAATCTTTGTGCGTCAGATACAGACAAAAAAGGAACAAGGAGAGAGTGAAAGATGAGTCAGTTTACGGAAAACAAAAACAGGGTAATTCAGAAATACGAGGCGGTTCTGGCAAGAAAAAATCAGGTAAATCCCGATTTTTATAACGGAATTTATGACCGGTATGTCAATCCGGTGTTGACTAGAGACCATATCCCCTATTTCTGGAAATTTGATATGTGTGAAAAGACAAATCCATATTTTATGGAGAGACTGGGTGTAAATGCGGTCTTTAATGCGGGAGCACTGTATCGTGACGGAAAGTATTATCTGGTGGCAAGAGTAGAGGGAAATGACAGAAAATCATTTTTCGCGGTGGCGGAGAGTGATAACGGTGTGGACGGCTTCCGTTTTTGGGATTATCCCATTCTGCTGCCGGATACGGAGAAAGAGGAAACCAATGTGTACGACATGAGACTGACGGCGCATGAGGACGGTTATATTTACGGAGTGTTCTGCTCCGAGAGCAAAGACACGTCAAGCGCCAGTCTGTCCGCAGCCAATGCGGCAGCAGGCATTGTACGTACCAAGGATTTAAAAAAGTGGGAGAGGCTCCCGAATCTGCAGACCAAATCTCCCCAGCAGAGAAATGTGGTGCTTCACCCGGAGTTTATCGACGGGAAATATGCTTTTTTCACAAGACCGCAGGATGATTTTATCAATACAGGTTCCGGCGGCGGAATCGGCTTTGCTTTGTGTGACGATATAGAGCATCCCCAAATTGGAGAGGAAATGATTGTGAGCAGACGGAAGTACCACACAATCACGGAGGAGAAGAACGGCTCCGGTGCGGTGCCCATTAAAACGGACAAGGGCTGGATACATATTGCCCATGGAGTTCGCAATACCGCAGCAGGACTGCGTTATGTCATTTATACCTTTGCCACCTCTTTGGAAAAGCCTTGGGAACTGATTGCGGAACCTTCCGGATTTTTCATTGCACCTCTTGGGGAGGAGAGAGTCGGAGACGTGTCCAACGTTGTGTTTACCAACGGAGCGGTGGTCAATGAAAAAGGCGAAGTGTACATCTATTATGCTTCGGACGATACCAGACTCCATGTGGCGACCACAACGGTTGACAAACTGAAAGATTATGTATTTAATACTCCTGCTGACCCGCTTCGCAGCGTGGACTGTGTAAAACAGCGCTGCGAATTGATAAGCAGAAACCTGGAAGCGGAGCATTAAGGAAATTCAACCTGTATGCGGACGGATACGGTAGTCCCCTCATCCGGGGCGCTTGTAATATGGATGCCGTACCCGGAACCGCAGAATAATTGGATTCTGCGGTTCACATTGCGCATACCGATACTCTTAAATAATTCGTTTTCCTCGTTGATATATCCGTTTAAATTGTTAACCTGTTCTTCGGTCATGCCCTTTCCGTTGTCCGTTACCGTTATCATAAGGGTATCGTGTTCCGTGCGGGCAGCAGTCACCGTGATTTTGCCGCCGCTTCGGACGGAGGACATTCCATGATAAATTGCGTTTTCCACAATAGGCTGCAGAATGAGCTTTGGCATGGAGACAGGGTAAAATTTCTGGTCGATAGTAATCTCAATCGTATATTGGGAACGGAAACGCTGCTCCTGCAGAGCAATATATTTCCGAAGCTGCATGATTTCTTCCCCCAGAGTAACCTGCTGGTTGGGGTTGCTGATGCTGTAGCGCAGCAGACTTCCCAAGTTGGCAGCCATCTCGGAGGTGGTGTCATCCCCGTTTATTGTTGCCATCATGCTGATGGATTCCAACGTATTGTACAAAAAGTGAGGATTGATTTGCGATTGCAGCATTTGAAGTTCCAGTTCACTGGCGGTGATTTTCTGCTGGTAAACCTCATGAATCAGTTCGCTGATTTTTTCCAAAAGGGAGTTGTAGGATTCGGAAAGTTTGCCAATCTCGTCCTTCCGGTCAACCTGAATACGTGCCTGAAAATCACCGGACTCGGCAATTTTCATTACCTTTACCAGACGGTTGATAGGCATGACAATCTGCCGGCTGACGATAAACAAAAGGAACAGGGACAGCAGCATAACTACCGTAAATATCAGGATATTTGCGGTCAGAGTACGGTTCATGTCGGAGAACAGTTCCGCCTCAGGAATCAGGCTGATGATTTCCCAACCGCTGGAATCGGAGGTTACGGAGGCGGCAAGCATATCCACTCCGTCTATGGAAACGGGAAACATTTTGGCATCGGTATTGGCGGGAATGGTTAACAGAATACTGTCGGGGACTTTGCCTGTGTACTCTGTCATAGTGTCATAAATGGTGTAATTGTCATGCAGAATGACAATCCGGTGATTTTCGGTAAGCTGCATATTTTTACAAATATCTTCCAGAAACGATACTTTGGTGTTCACCAGTAAAACGCCTATGACGGAGGCGTCTTCCAGGCGAACAATGCCTCTGGCAACACCAAACACGTAAAAAGGTTCATCCTTTTGTTTTACAAGGTTGGGGAGTGCATAGGTGTCTACGAGAACGGGTTTTCCGAAAGCGTCGATACATTCGGAAAACCAATCCTCTTTACTGGGGTTAAAGGGCTGGTAGATAGGGTCATGAACCTTGTAATCACCCACACCGTCAGGGTTAAAAATAAAGCAGGAGTTGACGGATTTTTTGTAAGTAAATATTTCCTCAAAAATCTGTTCATTGAATAACTGAAAGGTAAAGGTGTTCTCTCCTTTGGTGGAAAAGTTGTAGAGGAGGGACATATATTCCTTGTCAGCCTGTTTATAGGTCAACGGTAACTTTGTAATATTTGATATATCGTTTATGTAATCATCTATCTTGCTGATTGCCTGCTGGTTGCCGGAGTTCATGGTACGGTAAAGTTCTTCCTGTTTTTCTTTCCGGTAGGTGAATGACGTCATCAGAAAAAGCCCGATGGTGAGCAGGAAAACAAGCAATATGACAATGGACAGGCGGAGAAATATTGGTAGATTTTTAAAACGGAACTTAAATTTTTTCACGGGCAGCCACCTTTCCAAACAGACGATTTTGCATTATACTGGTATTGTACATAATGAAAAATAAAAATGCAAGGAAAAGCAGGTGGAACGTTATTACACAAAGGAGGGGGCTTATGAAAATCATTCTTGTGGATGATGATGCGGTAATCAGAGAGGGAATGGCTAAGATTATCTCAAACGCAGGGCATAACTGGGAAGTGGTTGCACAGGCGACAGATGGAGAGTGCGCACTGGAAATGCTTGCCGAATTTCCGGATACGGATATGCTGATTACGGATGTGAGAATGCCGATTATGAACGGAATTGACCTGATTCGTGAAGTGAGAAAGACGAATCATAAAATAAAGATTATTGTGTTGAGCGGATTTGATGATTTTTCTTATGTGAGAAACGCCTTTATGAATGGGGCGGTGGATTATCTGTTAAAGCCGTTTCAAAAAAACGAGCTGATTTCCTGTATTGAAAAGGTGGAAGGGGAAATCTGGGAGAACGCGGAAGAGGAAGAAAACACAAGGAAAAAACGTGATGTTTTAATTGCGGATGTCATGACCAGACTTTTGGATTCGGATGACAGTACCACGTCGGACGCTTTTCGAGAACTGGAGGCGCTTGGAATCCAGACCGCATATGAACTGTTTTTCTGCATTATGGTCCGGGCAGACCGGTATTATAACCAGACGGAAAATGTGTATCAGTACGGAGAACGGCTGCGGGAGGACGTTGGTCGGATTTCCGAAAAGTTAGCGGCGAAGAACGGATTTGATTTCTGTCATTTTATCAGCGGACAGGATATTGTCCTGTTATTGTTCTGTGAAAAGGAGTGTCAGCAGAAAGAGCTGGCCGCCGAAGTCTTTGAATGTCTGAATACGGACGTGGAGGAAATGAATACGGCGTCAGTGGGAGTGAGCAATATTCATTCTAAGATAGAGGAAATGGCGGAGGCATACAGGGAGGCGGAACTGGCGATTCTGTCCCGGTTTTATCTTGGACAGAAAAATCTGATCTGCTACAGTGATGTTGCCGGAAAATATGTGGATTTGTCCTATGATTTGGAGCCGATGGTGAACCGGATTGTTCAGGCGCTGGAATTGTGCGATTACATTAGTGCCAAGAAAAGCATGGAGCAGATTTTTCTGGATTTGAGTTATATCAATCCGAACAAGTTCCGGAAATACATGCACCGCATTATGGAGATGTTATCCTTGAGAATCCGGGATTTTTCCAATATTCTGCTGGTCTGCGGGCAGGACAGCGTTTTCCTGATTGACTACCTCAATACTTACAGGGAATTGAAGGCTTACATGAATTCCATTTTGCAGGGGGCAGTGGGATATATCAGGGAAGAGCATGAAAAGCGCGGCAAGAAGAGAATCGAGCTTGCGAAGAAATACATTGACGAACAATACAGCAAGCCAATCACCCTGAATGATGTGGCGGAGCATGTGGAGTTAAATGCCTCCTATTTCAGCAATTTGTTCAAAGCGGAGGTCGGAATTAACTTTTCCGATTATCTGTGCAATGTGAGAATGGAGAATGCGAAGGTGCTCCTGCGGGACCCTACGATTAAGGTCTATGAAATCGGCAATATGGTAGGTTATGAGGATGCAGTGTCTTTCGGAAGGGCGTTTAAGAAAAAAATAGGGATGTCACCCAAGGAATATAGAAACCTTGTGTATTAGTACAAATGTTTCACTGAAAATAGCCTGTTTTGATTCAATCTAAAGAAGTGCATATGAATCAAAATCGAGGCTATTTTTTGTACCGTAATATCATGCTAGCATAGATTACGGAAAATGAGTGAAACAGGAGGAAGACTATGAATAAACCAATTATCAGATATTCCCAAAATCCCGTACTGGAACCGAAGGAAGGCTGTACATGGGCGGATACCATGGTGTTAAATCCGGCAATTATCAAGGATGAGAACACGGACGTTCTGCATATGCTGTTCCGCGCCACGGGACCGTGGCCGTCCAAAAATTTGAAGGGAAAGTCCAATCCCTACCCTATCTTTTTGGGATATGCGAAAAGTGAGGACAGGGGGGAGACATGGCAGCCCGATTTCAGCAGACCGGCGCTTGCTCCGGCACTGGAGTATGAACAGGAAAACATGTACATTACAGACGTGTACGGAAACAGAGTGGTGAATTATGCCAACGGCTGTATCGAGGACCCCAGAATTTTTTATCTGGAGGGAAAAACCTATCTGACAGTGGCGTGCAGGATGTTTCCGCCCGGACCGTATTGGGAAGGGGATAAGCGCAGGGACAATCTGCCGGACTGGGCAATGAACCCGGACAATCCCTTTGGAACCACGGCTTACCGGAATGATACCACCACGGTACTGTTTCGGCTGGACGTGGAAAAGCTGGCAAAGGGTGAGTACGAGAAAGCCTTCGGCTATGTGTGCAGGCTGACGGACGGCAATGTCACGGATAACAGGGATGTATTTTTCTTTCCCGAAAAAATGCGGATAGACGGAAAAATGCAGTATGTCATGCTGCACCGCCCGGACAACCCGGATAAATTTGCAGCCGGGAGAGGAGTCTATAAGCCCTCTATTTTCCTCGCTGCGGCGGAGCGTTTGGAGGACTTTGTAACCGACAAATGCACCCATAAACTTTTAGCTGCCGGTATCTTTGAATGGGAGGAGGAACGGGTTGGCGCAAGTTTCCCGCCCATCGGTCTGGGGGACGGAAAATGGCTGGTGTCCTATCACGGAAAGCAGCTGCCGGATTACGGCTACACCCAGTCCTTTATGATTCTGGAAGAGGTGGAAAATGATTTTCCCCGCATTATCCACAGATGCCCTAAGAGATTAATGTATGCGAAGCAGAAATGGGAGCTGCCGGACAAATTTGAGTGCCCGTGCATTTTTACCACCGGAGGCATTGTCTTGGAGGACGAACTCATTATGAGCTACGGTGCGGCAGACCAGAAGGTGGGCATTGCATGGGCTGATTTTGAGGAAATCGTGGATTATGTCAGTACCTTTGACGAGAACGGAAACGAGATTGCCGATTGATTTTTTTGAAAAAACGGGAACAAAATATTGCATAGAAATACAAAACAGAGTTATTTCATAGTTCTTTGGAATTGGGTATTATAATTACAGAAGTTGCAACTTCACTAACAACAGTTAACCATATAAAATCAAAATCAGATTGGGAGGAACCAATAATATGAAAAAACCTTTAGCACTGTTATTGGCAGCCGCAATGTCAGCAAGTTTGTTGACCGGATGCGGTGACAGCCAGACCACCACTAAGGAAACAGAAAAACAGAGCAGCCAAGCGACAGAGTCACAGGCTTCGGAATCCACAGAGGAACAGGCAGAAGCCCTGTCCGGCAAAATCGTGGTAGCAAGTAACCGTACCGACATTGAGGAGACACTGGTTGCCTACGCACAGAAATTTATGGATGAAAATCCCGGCACGACCGTTGAATTTGAAACTATCAAGGAATATGACGATGTGATTCCCACACGAATCGCAGGCGGTGAGGCACCGGATATTTTCTACTCCGTAGAACCGATGAGCCCTACTACATATGCAGATTATTTTCTTCCTATTGACGACCTGCCTTTCACGGCAGATGACATTCTGTTCTATGACAACGGAAGAGGAACCGACGGAAATCTGTATGTACTTCCTTTGACCGTAACCTATTGCGGAATGATTTACAACAAGCAGGCATTTGCACAGGCAGGCATTGAATCCGTTCCCAAGACCGTGGAAGAGTTTTATGCAGTCTGCGACCAGTTAAAGGAAGCCGGAATTACACCGGTAGGTACCGCATTCAAGGACATCTGGCCCATCTTCGCATGGGACGGTTTCACCGAGGTAAACCTGACGGCAGGTGATGCAAGAGGCAAGACCAAATACTTAACTCAGGACGAACTGTATGATGAGACAATGGTAAATTCCATGGGAATCATGCGTGAACTGTACAAGAAGGGAGAGCTTGAGCCGGATATTATGTCCGCTAACTGGGATCAGTTCAAATTGGATCTCGCTCAGGGCAAGGTGGCAATGCACTACTCCGAGACATGGCTTCCCGCACAGTTTGTAGAGCTGGGTGCAAATCAGGAGGACATCGGTATGTTCCCGTTCCCCGGAGCAAAGAACATCAAAGCAGGCGCCGGAAAACAGTGGGGTATTTCCAAAGATACCGAATCACCGGAACTGGCAAAGGCATTTTTGACCTATATGTTGGAGAATCCGTTCACCGAAACGGAAATTCCCTCTAACACCAACCTTGTAGTAGAAGACCCCTTCGTAGCAGAACTTCTTTCCTACGGAGTAGCGCCTCTTTCCGAAGAACCGGGCGACGGCACCTTCGAGAATATCAAGAATGATATTGAGTTGAATGGAGATCAGGTCTTCCTGACTTATGTAATGGAGACAGATGATGCAAAGGCACAGGCATTATTGGATGAGTGGAATGCTAAGTGGGCAGAAGCACGTTTGAATTATGTAAATTAGGGAATATGCTGAATGCGTAAATAGTAAATTTACGAGGATGCCCACAAAAGTCGGAAATGACAAAATGGACATCCTCGTTTTTTTGAAAGGAAAGTGTGAAATGAAAGCAAAGACAAAGGACAGAATATTGATTATCGGCTTTCTTGCAATCCCCATTGTTCTGTTAATACTTTTTTCGTATTATCCACTGGCGAAGCTGTTTCAGTTGAGTATTACCGACTGGGATGGAATGTCTCCGAAAGTGAACTATGTGGGACTTAAGAATTACAAAGATATTTTCAGCCAGAAAGAGTTATTTGAGACCATGGCAAATAACATGGCATATGTGATTACCGCTGTTGTGCAGCAGTTTGTCGGACTGTTTCTGGCAATTCTGTTAAACAGCAATATTAAGATGAAAACGAGCTTCCGTGCTGTTTTGTTTATGCCGTACATTATCAACGGCGTGGCGGTAGCGTTTATGTTTAACTTCCTGTATGACTACAGCAATTCTCCCATCAACAGGCTGTTAAACCAGTTGGGGATAGAGTCCATACATTTTATCAGCACTTCTTATGCAACAAACTTTGCCTTATCTTTTATCAGCTTGTGGAAATACGTCGGTTTCACCATGGTTATCTATCTGGCGGCGCTGCAATCGATTCCGAGCGAAATTTACGAGGCGGCAAGAATTGACGGAGCGGGATTCTTTAACACCATCCGCTACATCACTTTTCCGAACATCAAGAAAATGTTTGAAATGTCCATGCTGCTTGCGTTAAACGGCGCACTGCAGGTTTACTTTGAGCCTTTCCTGATTACCAAGGGCGGCCCCAGCGGAAGAACCGCTACCTTTATCAGCAAATCACTGGAGATGGCATACAATTACAGAAAATACGGAAAGGCTGCCGCAATGGGCGTTGTTCTGTTATTTGTCATCATTCTGATTGTAGTCATTCAAAAGGTGGCATTAAGGGAGGATAAGACGGCATGAAAAAACATAGCAAAAAAATGGAAACACAACCTTCTTCATTTGTAATCAACAGTAAATGGGGCAAAATCGCCACCTATGTGATTTTGTGTCTGGGTATTGTGGCAGTGTTTGCACCGCTTTTTATCGTAATAAATGTCTCCTTAAAGACCAACAGCGAATATATGATGCAGGGAGTTTATTCTCTGCCGGACAATTTATTCAATCTGGACAATTATGTCAGGGCTTTTCAGGAGGGAAAGTTTGCAAAAGGATTTTTAAATACGCTGTTACTTATTGTCGTGAGCGTACCGCTCACCATTATACTTGGAACCATGGTGGCATATGCCCTGTCACGATTTGATTTTAAACTGAAAAAACTGATTTTTCTGGCATTTTTGCTTCCCACCTTTATTCCGGGAATGACCGTCACCATCGCAACCTTCCAGATTATAAAGATGCTGGGACTGTATAACACGTTTTGGGCGGGAATTATTTTGTACATAGGTACGGATATTATGCAGATATATATCTTTTTGCAGTTTATCAACCAGATACCGCCCGCCTTGGATGAGAGCGCCAGAATTGACGGCGCAAACAGAGTGCAGATTTATTACAAAATCATTTTGCCGCAGTTAAAACCGGCGATTGCAACTTCCGTTATTTTAAAGCTGCTGGGTATCTATAACGATTTCTTTACCCCTTATATGTATATGCCAAAGGTAAAGACAGCGGCGACAGCATTGTATTCCTTCTCCGGGGATAAACTGGCGGAGTGGCCGCTCATGTCGGCGGCAATTATTCTGGTGGCGATTCCCACCATTATCATTTACATATTCCTTCAGAAATATATTATCAGCGGTGTGACGGACGGTGCAGTGAAGTAGCAGGAAACAGTCAAAAGAGAGTGCGAGGTGTGTTATGGGCGTGAAGAGAAAAAATAATAAAAAACCCCAAAAAGTAAAAAGCCAAAGAATGGGGATTCATTCTGTAAAAAGCAAACTGATTTTATCTTTTCTGGTGATGATTTTATTGATTCTGTTACTGGGAACCACAACTTATCAGAAAGCGGCAACGATTATTATGGATAATTACCGGAACCGTATGCTGGAAAATGTAGAGACCAACGGCAGTTATATCGAGTTAATTTTGAACAGTGTGGAAGGACGGGCAAATCAGCTGACCAGCAATGAAAACACGAAGAGGTACTATACCGGTAAGTTTGAAGCGAACAGTATGGAAAAATACAACGCCTATGACAGCTTGTACAATGATTTGCTTGCAACCGTGGGAAGCGATAAATTTATTTCCTCCATCTCGATTATTCCTTTGGGAGACGACCCGATTTCCACTGCAGGTAATTTTAAGACAGGGGAACACTTGGGAATGGAAGATTCCGAGGAAGTAAAGGCGCTGGATGCAAGCGGCAAAAAGGCAGTATGGGTGAGATACCATGCCTTTTTGGACGAACGGATACAGGCAATGAACTCGGGCAAGTATGCGGCAACACTTGTGAGGTATTTACAAAACACCTCCGCCAAAACCATCGGATATGTGGTTATGGATATCAAGATGGACACCATAACAGACATTCTGGACGGCATGAATTTAGACGGAAACACCCTGAATTTATTTTTATTGGGAGACGGAAGCTGTGTAAGGTCTACCGGAGACACCAGTTTAAATACATGGAATGTCACGGACGAAAATTTTTATCAGGACATCCTTGCGTCCGAAGAGAAAAACGGTATCTGTGAATTCGAGTTTGAGGGCAGTCAGTATCTGTGTACTTATGACAAATTAGGAGACAGCGGCATTTTGTTAATCAGTGCCATGGACAAAGGGGTAATCGAGGCACAGGTAAGCAGCATTAAACAGATTTGCGGAGGAATTGTGCTGGCGGCAATGCTGATAGCTATCGTCATTGCATGGTGGATTTCAGCGGATATTGGCAGGGTAATCATAAAACTCAGCAGACATATGAAAAAAATATCGGAGGGAGATTTGACGGTTTCTCTTGAAATAAAGAGAAAGGATGAGTTCGGAAAGCTGATTGAAAGTATTTCCCAGATGGTTACGAATATCCGCAATCTGGTGGGACAGACGGTGGCGGTAGCCGGAAATGTAAAACAGTCGGCAGATGATGTGACAGAGATTGGAAGCGGCATAACGGAGAGAGCCGTCAAGATGGGAGAGGCGTTAAAAGAGGTCGAGATGGCAAGCTCCCAGCAGGCGGAGGACGCGACCAAATGTCTGGAGGAAATGAGCATTCTGGCAAATAAGATAGAGAGTGTCAATCAGAGCAATACCATTATGAGCGGCATTGCCCAGACAACGAAAAACAGTGTGGATGACGGAGTGGAGACCGTTGCCACATTAAATCAGAAGATTCAGACGACAGAGAAAATGACGAAAGAGATATTGAGTCAGATTGAAATGTTGTGTGCAGACACCAAAACCATTGAAAGTATCACGGCGCTGATTAACGAAGTGGCGGATCAGACCAACCTGTTGTCGTTAAATGCTTCCATAGAGGCGGCAAGAGTCGGAGAGATGGGAAGAGGATTTGCCGTTGTTGCGGATGAAATCCGGAAACTGGCGGAACAGTCCATGCAGGCAGTGGGCAATATCGAAAACATTATTCAGACTATTGTGAAGCGGAGCGATTTGATGTCCGAGAAAGCGAAGGAAGTGGATATGGTTATCGTATCCCAGCAGCAGGCGGTGGATGATACGGTATTGCTGTTCCAAGGCATCGATAAGCAGGTCAACGAGTTTATGGGACAAATGAATTCCATCACTTCCGAAATTACGGAGGTAGAGCAGGTGAAAAATGCCACGCTGAATGCCATGGAAAACATTGTTGCGGCAGTGGAGGAAGCAACCGCGGTCAACACCAATATCAGCGAGAGCGCACAGTATCAGATTGAGCTTATGGAGAATTTAAACGGAGCTACCGGCAAACTTAGGGAAAATGCGGAGGTACTGGAAACTGCAGTGAACGTGTTTACGGTAGAGGCTCCTTAAAAGAGACAGAACAGGAGAGAGTACAGAGATGGCAGTTATGAAACTGAAGCCGGCATACAAGGATTACTTATGGGGAGGTACCCGCCTTGTAACGGATTACCATAAAAAAGACGGCGGGGACCGTGTGGCAGAGACATGGGAATTGTCCTGCCATCCGGCGGGAGCCTGTAAGATTGTGGAAGGCGACGGAGCGGGCAGCACCCTTGCAGAGTATGTAAAGGAAAGAGGAACGGAGATTTTGGGTACCCACTGCGGACGTTTCCCCGACTTTCCGATTCTGATTAAATTTATTGATGCAAAGGATGATTTGTCCATTCAGGTACATCCCAATAATGAGTATGCACTGAAAAAAGAGGGGCAGTTCGGAAAAACGGAAATGTGGTATGTGATGGACTGCGGTGAAAATGCGTTTCTGTATTATGGCTTCGCAAAGAAAATCGAGAAAGAGGAATTCATGCGCAGAATACAGGAAAATACGCTTACCGAGGTATTAAATAAAGTATATGTAAAAAAGGGTGACGTCTTTTTCATTGAAGCGGGCACCATTCATGCAATCGGCAAGGATATTTTAATTGCCGAGATACAGCAGAATTCCAACGTGACTTACCGGGTGTATGACTACGGAAGAGTCGGAGCAGACGGAAAACAGAGAGATTTGCATATCGAAAAGGCACTGGAGGTTACGAATACCAATCCCATGGTAAAGGAAAAATCATTCAGCCCCCATATGGCAGTCTGTGAGTATTTCACGGTGGATAAGATTTATCTGGACGGCAAAAGCACGAAAAGAATCAACGGCTATGCGGGGAAAGAGTCCTTTATCAGTATTCTGATTCTGGAGGGGCAGGGAGCGGTCTGGTCCGGAAGCGATGTGGTGAAGGTGGAAAAGGGAGACAGTCTTTTCCTTCCGGCAGGGAGCGGCGAATTTGAAATTACGGGAAGTCTGGAAGCGCTGCTCACGACGGTTTAAGGATACCATCCAAAATAGTGCATAAAAATCCAAGATAATGCAGATGAATCCCAAAATCAAAAATGTTATGCTTGTAGTAACAAAACAGAAAGGTATGAGGTAAAAACGATGAAAGGTAAAAAGGTTCTGGGAATCCTTCTTTCCCTGACAATGATTGTGACCGGATTACCGGGGATGGGGCAGGCTGCCGTGGTAAAGGCGGGAAGCGGTACGGTAAGCGGCGGCAACGGCACGGTCAGTGACGGTGACAGTACAGTAAGCGGCGGAGATGAGGACATCATGTTATACAGCGGAGAAATACCTGATTTTAACACCGTGTTTGAGCATTATGTGACAGTGGATGGGACACGGTTGATGGACGGGGACAAAGAACTGAAATTTGTTTCCTTAAACTATCCACAGGCAACCAGTGATACGGCATGGGAGGCGGCAAATGCCGTAAAAACCATTAAGGCAATGGGTGGAAATGTCACGAGAAGTTATACCATACCGGTGTATAACGGACAGAATTCAGCGAAAGCCTACGTGACGGGTGTGGATAGCAACGGAAATCTGACCTTTAATGAGAATGCACTGCAGTCATTGGACAATCTGCTGGCGGTGTGTAATCAGTACGGCGTGCGGCTGATTATTCCGTTAGTAGACCACTGGCACTGGATTGGCGGTATGGACGGATATGTGTGGCTGGCAGGGGAAGCTGACGGCACTCCGAGCCAGTCAGGATTCCAGGACTGGGCATGGAAGTTTTATTCCAGCGACAAGTGTAAGGATTATTTTAAACAGATGATTTCCCATTTGCTGGAGAGAGAAAACTCCGTTACCGGCATAAAGTATAAGGATGATCCGGCAATTCTTTGCTGGGAGACAGGAAATGAGCTTGGTAACAGACAGCAGGAAGAGAAAGACCAGATTTTGTTTGACTGGACTAATGAGGTTGTAGATCATATTAAAGGAATTGACCAGAATCATCTGGTGCTGGACGGAAGAATGTCCATGTCCACTCTTTCCGTAACGGCGGGTAATAAGGCGGATATTCTCGGAGCACACTATTACGAGGGCAATTATGCGGAGCGCTGTGCGGCAGATACCCAAAAGGCGCATGCGGCAGGAAAACCTTTTATTCTGGGAGAGTTTGGAGCCAAGGTGGAAGCACAGCCCTGCATTGATGTATTCCAGAAAGGATTGGAGAACAATACAAACGGTATTATGATGTGGAGCCTGCGTGCACATAAAGACGGATTCGGTTACTATTTCCATGATGAGGACGGTTTCTGGGCAGCATACCACTGGCCGGGATTCCCCTCCGGAAGCTATTACGGCGAGACTGAAATTCTTCGGGCGCTTTACGCATATGCCCAGATAGCAAACGGGAAAGCAGTTACCTATGAGGAGGCAAAGAACATTCCCATTCCGGCACCGGAGACAGATGAGGCTCCACTCCTTTACGGTGATGGAAGTTATCATAATTCTTTCAAGGACGGTTCTGTAGGCGATATTAAATGGAGAGGTGTTGTTGGTGGTGCATGGTATGAAATCCAGAGAGCAGACGGAACAGTCAGTGAAGAAAATGCCGGCTTGGCAGAGTGGCAGACGATTGCGGATGAGCAGGATTATGTCTATGATTCCGGGCGCAATTGGGAAGATAAGGCGCATGACTGCATTGCGGGATTTCATGATGAAACGGCAATCGACGGTCAGGCTTATTCGTATCGTCTGCGTGCATGCAATGAGAGCGGTGTCGGACTCTGGTCCAACATTGTAACGGTCGGTGCGGCAAAACATGTGGTGGAGGACGATTTGGATCTGATTGCCGTGTCCAGTACGGACGCCAATCCGACAGAGGTCAGAAATACCTATTCAAGCGACCATTCCGCAAACATTACATATTCCAGCAGTTCGGTTGTGAACCAGAGTACGACGGAAGGCTATATTGAGTACGAGGCAATCATTCCGGTCAGTGAAGTGGTGGTTACGGCGCTGAGCGAAACAGAGGAGGGAAGCACTCCCAAGATTTGTGTTTCGGCAGACGGTATCAATTTCACACCGGTAACGGTGGATCATGCGGCGGGAACAAAGACTTACTCTGCAGCCGGTGTGTCTACAGCTGAGAAGTATTACTACACAAGAATTTATATTGCCGGGGAAAGTAAGAGTAAACTGGATTCCGTGACAATTACATATATGAATGACGGCAATTCTTACCGTGGAGAAAACGAGGGCGGTACTGTAAAGACAAACGTAATGATTCAGGATAACAAGTTCGGAATCGGTGCAGAGCCTCAGTACATAACGAAAAGCGCAAACCTTGCAGCCGCAGACGGAGCGGTGAAGGGAATTACCCCGAATGACGGGCAGGCAGCATCTATTTTGTATAAAACAGGGGACGATATTAATGCGTACCGCATTGTTGCCTGCTGTAAGGACGGTGCAGAGCCTGTTGTGGAGTATTCCTATGACGGCGTAAGCTATGAACGTTCCGGAGTGCTTGCAGAGACTACGGAAAATGGTTATACCAAAATAACCTATGGCGATTTAAATGTTGTGGACACCATAAGGGTTATCCGGATTTCCTTCCCGGCAGACTCTCAGAATAAGGTGATTTTAAAGTCCGTGGAATTGTCCTCCGGTACAAAATCCATTCCATTATCAGAGAGTGCGCCGGAAAATACCATCGAGGACGGAGAGTATTATTTTGGTGACAACGATAATCTGAAAGCGGAGTACCATATTGAAAAAGACGGAAACAGCCTTGTATATTCCAAGGAACTCGGAAAAGCAGATTTTAGTGGTTACGACAGTATTTACGCATGGGTGAAACCGGATGTGGCAAACAATACGGTTTATGTGGACAGTGTGTATGCGGGTTCCTCCACAAAGGCGGATGACTTTGAGGGGTACAGCGGTTCCAACAATCTGCTGAACGCGGCATATTCCAGAAACTCCGGCGGCGGCGCGTTCAATATGTCACTGGATACGCACCACAAATCCGAAGGAACGTATGGTGCGAGAATTGATTATGACTATGAGGGTAAAGGCTATGCCGGCGCCGTAAAAGAAATGGATATGCTGAATCTGCAGGGATATGACGGATTTATGATGTATCTTGAATCGGACGGTTCGGGAAACCAGTTTAAACTGCAGATGAGAACGAATAAATCTACCTATAATTATACCGGTTATCTGACCGGCAAAGGACCCATGACATATTATCTGCCGTTTAGGGATATTATCGAAGCAGACTGGACCGGCGGCAGCAGTCCTTTGGACGAAAGCCAGAACCTGCTGACGGTGGAGCTTTACACAAATCAGGAGGGGTCCGTTACCAAAGGAACTTTCTATGTGGATGACATTAAGGGCGCAAACTTTGTAACGGATTTGGAATCCGAGACAAAGGTTACATTGGATATGCCAGCAAACGGTGGAATGGTTCAGGCGTTCCCCTACGTGATTTCCGGTACTGCGAAGTATGTGGATTATATTTCGGTGACGGTGGGAGAAAAGGTGTTTAACGTTCCGGTCAATGCGGACGGCACATGGGCATACGAACTGACGGCGGACAGCGGCGTTTTCAACGGAACGGATATTGCCGTAAAGGCAGGATTTTATTATCCGAACAAAACAGCCATTGCAGAAACCGGTGAAACCACAATCACGGTGGATGTTACGGGAAATGACGCCCCTGTGGTGGAGTCTTACGACATTGTAGCGTGGGATTGGGATTTTGCAGCGGACGGAACGGAAGGCTGGACCTTTACCGGCTTCACGCCGTGGGTTGAAAATGAGAATCTGGTGGCATGGACACAGACAGCATACAGTGCAACTTTCAGCTATACCGTCACGGGAATTCCAAACGGTGTTTATACGCTACAGAATGATATTAAAGTAAAAAGCAATATGAACAATGTACAGATTGCTTTAGGCGATGGCAGCAGTGAGGTAAAATCTGCGCCGATTGATACGCAGGATGTATTGGAACAAAACCTGTTTTTAGGCAAAAAGTTTGAGGTTACCAATCACCGGCTGACGCTGATCTATTATGTAGATGCTCCTACGGATGCAAACGGTGCTACTTTTGCGGTAGGAAATATTAAATTGTATCTGGCTGAGAGTAACGATTTGATTCAGAACGGCAGCTTTACGGACACGGAGCCTCATACGGGCGGATGGCCGAACTATCCGAAGGAGTGGACGGTGGAGCCCTATACCGGTTCGGGAGATATTAAAACAGAGTCGTCATGGTATGAAGCAGATAATAACAAAGTCATGGTGGTGACTGCAGGTACGGCATTTCGGATTGCGCAGGACGTTGTAATCTCCGACATTGATGCGGGAACCTATGAGTTATCGGCACTGATTGATACGGCGCATAATAATGCGGCAGTTTCGGATTTTGTAATGAAGGTTACAGACGATGGCGGAAAAGAGGTGGCAAGTGTTGCACTGGCAGACGGCACCTGTAAGATACCGGATATGGAACTTGCGGCGGGAACCTACACCGTTTCCCTTTCCGGTACACTGGAATCGGGAACCGTATATCTGGATGATGTGAGTCTGGTGCTGAACGCATGGGCACAGAGAACACCTGCAGTAGTGAACTATGTGGAAAACGGCGATTTCGCCGATGTGGAAACAGACTGGCCCAACCTTCCCAAGATATGGAGTACGGCGTATACCGGCGGAGACGGATGGTCGCCGATTAAGACACAGGCAGCGGACGCAGACAATGTGTTTGTCGGTTATGCGGACAGTGCCTACACCTTCACGCTGAGTCAGGATGTTGCAAACCTTCCGGATGGTACCTATAAATTGAGTGCGGATGTCAAACTCCTAAATGCGGATACCATCAACAGTTTTGTGATGAAAGCGGGCAGTAAGACGCTGGATTTAAAACCGTTACTTGTGGCGGATACCGTGAAGAAAGTTTCTTTGGGAGATATTACCGTAACCGGTGGAACCCTGACAATCGGATTTGAGGCAGATTTCATTCAGAAAGGCGTTCAGATTGACAATGTGCTGCTGACGCAGACGGATGCAGGGAACGGAAGCAGTTCTCTTAGTGAGACCGGCGGCAGAGGTGTTATCCGGGTACTGAATGCACCGGCAAATGTGCAGACAACGGGTACTCTGACGAACAGCGGCGAATTGAAACTTTACCTGCAGCTTGTGGACGGCAGCGGAAAGACATGGATTAGCAATGGCGTGGCACTGACAGGCACGAAAGGCGGAATGAATAAATTTGCATTTGACAGCAATGCGGAGATTGATTTTACATCCGTGAAGGAATTCCGGTTTGTGATTCAGTCGTCCAAGGAACTGGAAAGCGCCTCCGGTGAGGTTTCCCTGAGTGACAAAAATTGTTATACGGGCAACTACGGCGTGGCATTGAAGTATGAAATTTCGGAGTCACAGAATTCCGGCGGCTCGGACGAACCGGGAGGAAATACCGGCGAGGGCGGGGACAAAAACCCTGACAAGCCGAATCAGGATGACAAGCCCAACCCGGATGAGAAACCAAACCCGGACAATCAACCGGGCGGTGAGAATAAGCCAAGTGGTGGAAATACACAGAATACGGCTTCATCCGGCAATCATCAAAGCACCGGTACAACCGCTTCGGAAAAAGAGGACAGAAGGGTAGAGATACAGTATGTTGTTGTCAGAGGGGATACCCTGTCCCGCATCGCACACCGGTACGGAATCAGTTTGGCAGAATTGCTGGCGGCAAATCCTCAGATAAAGAATCCGAACCGGATATATCCGGGACAGGTCATTACAATCGGATATGCGCAGAAGGACGATTCCGATGAGGCGTTTTACTATATTATTAGGCGCGGAGATACATTGCTTCGTATTGCAAGAAGCCATAAAATTCCTTATCAGCAATTACGGATGCTGAATCCTCAAATTGTGAGACAGAGATATATTTATCCCGGACAGAGACTGAGAATCCGGTAACGGCGAAATCACAAGGAGGAAATCATGGGAAAAAAGTGTATTGGTTTTATTGGGGTTATGCTGTGCGGACTTTTGTTGTCGCTGTCACTGCCAATGGCGGCAGCGAAAGTCTCGGCAGCGGAAAACATTGCATATCATAGAACAACTGTTGCGTCATCGGTGGAGTCATCCGCCTATCCGGCGTCCAATGCAACGGATGCGGACGGAACTACCCGCTGGTCGTCGGAGTATGCGGATTACCAGAATCTGATTGTGGATTTGTGGAAGCCGTACGAGGTTTCCGGGGTAAAGATTAAATGGGAGGCGGCGTACGCGAAACAGTTTCAGATTCAGGTGTCCGATGACAATGTGACATGGACTACCGTTTATGAAAATTATAATGCAGACGGCGGAGCGCAGACCATTTCTTTTACACCGGTTACGGCGAGATATGTCAAGGTGTACTGCATCAGGCGGGCAACGCCCTACGGCTTTTCCATCTATGAACTGGAAATATACGGAAATGAGGAACAGTCGGATGCAGCCGCAAAAAAGCAGGAAGTCATTGATTATTTTTATGAAAACATGTATCAGAAAACGCTGGTCGGCATCCATAACAGGGAGCCGAACAGCGCTCCCTCCAAACAGACAAACCGCGTATATGCCATTACCGGACAGTATCCTGCTGTCTGGAGCGGAGATTTCCTGTTTTCGGAGGATGATGTAGCCAATAGATGGAACATGATATATGAGTGTGAGAGACAATGGAATGCAGGATCGCTTGTTCAGATTATGCTGCATGTAACACCACCCACGCAGGCGGATACGGGCAGCTGGGACGGAGGCGTTGTCAGTAAACTTTCCGACTCCCAGTGGAACAGCCTGATTACGGATGGCGGAGAGCTGAATGGGAAATGGAAGGAGCGACTGGACGGGTATGCAGTGTATTTGCAGTATTTAAAGGACAAAGGGATTCCCGTTATTTTCAGACCTTTTCATGAGATGAACCAGAGTATGTTCTGGTGGGCGGGGAGAACCGGCGACAACGGCACGGCAGCTCTCTACCGGCTGACAAGAGATTATCTGGAGCATGAGAAGGGACTTGATAACTTAATCTGGGTATGGGATGTGCAGGATTTGTCCTATAACTGGAGCGACTATAATCCGGGAAGTGACTATTGGGATATTTTTGCAGTGGACATATACAATGCAGACTACTTTACGGACTACAAGTACAATCTTGCGCTGCAGGTGGCAGACGGAAAACTGATTGCCATCGGCGAATGTGATAAACTTCCGACGGCGGCTCAAATTCAAAGCCAGCCCGCATGGAGTTTTGTAATCAGTTGGGCGGAATTAACTTTTTCACATAACAGTAATTCGGAAATTCAGAATCTGTATTGGGCACCCAATATCATTGTGCAAAATGAATTGCCGGATTTCTGATAATAAGACAGCTTGGACGGTAGGTTTGCGGTTCAAGCTGTTTTTTTGACGTTGTTGGAGCTATGCAGCTGGTTCTGTGTTGCCGGATATTTTTCCTGTTGCGAAACATGGACTGCTTTTATATAATGGAGTAACAGGAGGGCGAAAATATGGTAAGTGATGCTTCGATAAAAGCGATGTGTGTTACACTGTTGATTAGTCTGTTTGTACCGGTATTTGTGTACATTTTTTATGGAATACGGAATAAAAAGAGGGGTGTATGGACGGCATGGCTGTTGGGTGCTGCAGGATTTTTTGTGCCCCAGATGCTGGTGCGTTCCCCAATTTTGAGTCTGCTTGCAATGAACGAGGGATTTGTGGCATTTGCCCAGAACTATTATGTGATTTATTGTCTGGTGCTGGCACTGACTGCCGCCCTGTTTGAGGTGCTTGGAAGGTATGCTGTGGCGCGGATTATGAAAAAGAAACTGACCTTTGAGCGCGGGGTTGCCGCAGGTCTTGGACACGGAGGTATCGAGTCCATCACCATTGTAGGTTTAAGCTATATCAGCAATCTGGTATTTTCGCAGATGATTAATGCCGGACTGTATGATAATCTAGTGGCGGAGACGGCTGCGTCGGGAGTGGACACCTCGGCTCTGCTTACCATGAAAGACGCTTTGATTCAGACGACGACAGTGGAATATTATCTGGCAGGATATGAAAGAATACTGACTATGATTCTCCATGTGGCGCTGAGTCTGATGGTATGCCACTTTGTATGGCTGAAAAGAGACAGGGTGGGCGTGATTGCCTCCATGCTGATTCATACCGTGGTGGATTTTCTGACCGTCATACTGAACGGACTTTCCACGGATTATCTTGGAAACCTGATTTCCCAGAAAACGGCATATGTGCTTGTATACACGTTCCTTACGTTAGTGGCGGTAGCATCCGTTTTGTATATCGTGATTGTGAAAAAGGGCTGGAAGAGCGCACAGGAAGAAATGGAGAAGCAGACCGCCTGATTGGGGGATTTGCCAAAAAACGAAAAGAGGGAAAACAGTGGAAGAAACAAACAATTCAAAAGAAAAGCTGTACATTACATTTCGCTCGGAGGACGATATTATCCAATTTGTGGAGGTCTGCTGTAAATATGATGATGCCATAGATGTGAAGGTGAATAAAAAGAGTACGGACGCCAAGTCCATAATGGGAATGTTACTTATGAAGATTGGACAACCCTTGGAAATTGAGTATGGCTGCTATGATGATGTCGATAATTACCCTGAATTTCGGGAAGAAATCATGGAGAAATTTGATGTCAGGGCGGAATCTTAAGAAGTTGCAAAAAAGGTATTGACTTTTCCCTATAAAGCAGTTAAAATATCTAATGTTGCAGGCGGAACAATGATACCTGCCGCATTAGGAATGTGCGTTTAGCTCAGCTGGATAGAGCGTTTGGCTACGGACCAAAAGGTCGGGGGTTCGAATCCTCTAACGCACGCTAACGAGTAAAGTCGAAATTCTTTGTGAAAACGAAGGACTTCGGCTTTTTCTTTATTCTATATAAAAATTATGTTTAATAAAATTGACAATAAACCTAATTTGGTTTATTGTATTAAACATAAGGAGCAAAAAGATGAGTAAAAAATCAGTTGTGATTATGCCTGATACGCAAAAAATTTTAGAAAATATGGGTGAACAGATAAAACTGGCAAGATTGCGCCGGAATCTTTCCACAGAGTTGGTTGCAGAGCGTGCCGGAATCAGCAGAGCTACGCTATGGGCGGTAGAAAAGGGTGCACCCACAGTAGCAATCGGGACATATGCCGCCGTGCTCCATGCGTTGGGTGGCATGGATAAAGATTTGGGGTTGGTTGCGAAGGATGATGAGTATGGCAGAAGGATACAGGATTTGAACTTAGTAACTCCAAAACGGGCAAAGAGGAAGTAGGTAGCAGATGGACCATATAAATGAGATTTATGTATATGAGAATTGGAAAACGGATACGCCATCGCTTATCGGTATATTGTATGTGGATGGTGGCAGAGGAAAGCAGGTAGTCTCTTTTGAGTATAATGACGAGTGGCTGAAGGATTTGAAAAACAATGTCAGTTTAGACCCGGACTTAGGAATGTTTAAGGGGCGTCAGTATACACCTGCAGATAAATTGATGTTTGGCGTTTTTGAGGATTCCTGCCCGGACAGATGGGGACGCTTATTGATGAAAAGGCGGGAGGCAATCATTGCCAAAAGGGAAGAACGGAAGCCTAGAACTTTGACAGAAGTAGATTTTTTGATAGGTGTCTATGATGAAACAAGAATGGGTGGATTGAGATTTGCTGTGTCAAAAGGCGGTGAGTTTTTGTCCGCTGATAAAGATTTGGCAACTCCTCCATGGACAACGCTTCGTAAGTTGGAATCTGCTTCTCTTGCATTTGAGAAAAATGATGACGGTATGGAGGAAAAGTGGTTGAAACAGCTGGTTGCCCCCGGTTCTTCTCTGGGGGGAGCCAGACCGAAAGCTTCTGTTCTTGCACCGGACGGTTCTTTATGGATAGCAAAATTTCCATCGAAACATGATGAGCTGAATGTTGGTGCATGGGAAATGGTCGTGCATGATTTGGCTAAAATGTGTAATCTGAATGTAACGGAAGCAAAATTAGAAAATTTTTCAAAGACCGGAAGCACCTTTTTGACAAAGCGGTTTGACCGGAATGGAGACAGAAGAATTCACTTTGCATCAGCAATGACACTGTTGGGAAAAAAAAAAGACGGAGTTGATGCGGCGGAGGGGGCAGGTTATTTGGAAATTGCATCTTTTATAACGGCGAATAGCGTGTCCCCTCAAAAAGACCTGATGGAATTGTGGCGTAGAATTGTATTCAACATGGCAGTGTCCAATACGGATGACCATTTGAGAAATCATGGATTTATTTTGTCGGAACACGGGTGGAGTTTGTCTCCGTTATATGATGTTAACCCCAGCATTTACGGAGATACCTTATCTTTGAATGTGGATGCGGATAATAATTTGATTGACTTTAATCTTGCATTATCGGTTGCCAAAATGTATGGCCTGACGGACTTACGTGCGACAGAAGAATTGAAAGAGATAAAAAATGTTGTGGAAAGTAATTGGAGAGGACTTGCGAAACAATATGGGATTAGCCGGAGTGAGATAGAAGGAATGGCACCGGCGTTTAATATGGCATATAAGGAATAACAATGTTTCCAAAGGAGAACCGCAATGCCTGATACGAAAATATTTCTGGACAAAAGTGAAAAAATATATGGAATGTGCCCTTTACTGAGGGCACATTCCACGCCTTTGACAGCAGCCTGAAAAGAGACGTCGTGCAGAAAATGATTGCACACAGGAGTGAAATACTCCAAAAAGGATTACTGTGAGGCTTTCTTTTGGTCTATTTTGTCAAAGAACCGTAACAGGTAGGTTACTGCCATAACCACAAGGAGCGCGGCAAAAATGCCGCCCATGCCGTAGAGCATGATTTCAAATGCTATTTTCATAATGTACCTCCTTATAAATAGCTTACCACTAATTGAATGAGAATACCGCCCGCAACAGCAGAGGCAATCTGTCCAGCCACGTTAGCGCCGGCTGCCTGCATGATGATAATATTTCCGGGAGACTCCTCCTGCGCCATCTTCTGTACCACGCGGGAAGCCATGGGGAAGGCAGAGATTCCGGCGGCGCCAATCATGGGGTTTATTTTTTCTTTTAAGAAAAGATTCAGTATCTTGGCAAAGAGAACACCGCCCAACGTGTCAAAAGCAAATGCGGCGAGTCCGATTGCCATGACAAGCAGAGTATCCAAACGGACGAAAGCCTCCGCCTGCATGCTGAAAGAAATGGTAATACCGAGCAGCAGGGTGATGAGATTTGTCAGGGTGCTCTGCGCGGTTTCCGAGAGTGAATTCAGCACGCCACATTCCCGAATCAGGTTGCCGAACATCAAAAATCCCACCAGTGAAGCAGAGGACGGTGCAATGAGCCCCACAATGACGGTGGTGAGGATGGGGAACAGGATACGGGTTCTTTTGGAAACAGTGCCGGGCTGATAATTCATGCGGATGCTGCGTTCCTTTTTGGTGGTGACAAGACGGATAACTCCGGGCTGCACAATGGGAACCAGCGCCATGTAGGAGTACGCCGCAACGGCAATGGCTCCGATGTAATTGGATTTCAAAACCTGAGACACCAACAGGGAGGTGGGACCGTCCGCTGCGCCGATAATAGCCACAGATGCGGCGTCCTGCAAAGGAAAGCCCAGTGCAGAGGCTAAAACAAAGGAGGCAAAGATTCCAAACTGTGCGGCAGCGCCGAACAGGAACAGTGAGGGCTTTGCCAAAAGGGGCCCGAAATCAATCATGGCGCCGATTCCGATAAATAATAGTAAAGGCAGTGCCTCGGAGGCTGCAATGCCCGCCTCGTAGAGCCATGAAATGATTCCCTGCACGTTGCCGATACCGGACAATGTCTGGTCTAAGGCATTGCTGGCGGGGAGATTGATTAAGATGGCGCCAAACCCCATGGGAAGCAAGAGCGCCGGTTCATACTGCTTTTTGATGGCGAGCCAGATTAAGACGGCGCCAACGGCATACATAACGAGCTGCTGCCATGTTACAGCGGTAATTCCGCTCCATAAAAAAGACATATTTCTCCAATCTGTGCGTTGCGTCGCACGGTTTCCTGTTGCCGGACACGCAGTTTTCTCCGGCATGAAACAGCATAAAATATAAAATAAGTAGCAAAAAAGGGAAATAAAAAAGACTTTTATCCCGGACACTTTATGGTATACCCATACAATGTTCCAAAGATAAAAGTCTTGCCATTTCAATTTTCAGCGGACAGCATAAGCTGTCGTATTGACGCTTTCAATCCACAACGCTTGTCCGGTTGTGGCGGCTACTCCCTTTGTTATTACTTATACCGAATTTGTGAGAAAAAAGCAAGGGAAGTAAAGAGTTCTTAACGGCTGTTTTTTAGAAAAACTTTATAAATACTTTCCGGTCCTTATATTTACGGCGTACAGAAGGCATGCTACAATAATAATCAATACATTACAGCAGAAGAAAACGGACAGCCGGCTGTATGGAGGGAATAAATGAGCAAACAGGAATTTATTGACAAACTGAGCGCTGCTTTGAATGGAAGAATTTCACCCGCTCAGGTTCAGGATAATGTGAATTATTACAGCGATTATATCAACACCCAGATTCGCATGGGCAAAAGCGAAGAGCAGGTGTTGGAGGAGCTTGGAGACCCCCGCCTGATTGCCAGAACCATTATTGCGGCAAACGGACAGACTGCTGACAGCACGGCTGCATACAGGGAGTACCAGGGCAGCTCCCAAAGCCATGGCGACGAAAGTTATTCGGAACGGGAAAGCCGCATCGGTATTCCCAAATGGCTTTGGATTATCATTGGAATCCTGATTTTGGTAGTGATTCTCGGCGTAGTGTTCTCTGTGCTGACCTTTTTGCTGCCGGTACTTGTGCCCATTCTTGTGGTCCTTTTTCTGGTTAAATTATTCCGCGACTGGTTGAATTAAAATAAGATGAGCTGTCAGGGGGAACTGGCAGCTCATCTTGAGGGGAGTATAAATAATTATATAAGGGTTGTAAATAGAAACGATGAAGGTTTTTCTATTTACAATTTTATTATAGTACCATAGTCACAAAAATGCAATACCAAATAGTGCAAAAGTATCATAATAAATTCAGTATATTTTTGTGAGATTTAGACATACTACTCCTGTAACTTAAAAACCAACAGGAGGAATTTAATATGTCTAACAACAGCCAGAACTACGATAATAACAAGTACAATAACAGCACAAATTCTGACAGCCAGAATTGCAAGAACAGTGAGAATTGCAAAAACAGCCAGAACGAGCAGAACAACAAGAATAACCAGAACAACAAAAACAATCAGAACAACAATTTCTAATTGCGGCAGTTTTCATTGTTTCGGTTAAATTGGTGTGAAGTGGGGACACTGCAAAGTGTCCCTATTTACATATTTTTGAAAAAATTGTATACTAAAGAGTAATTTATGCAGTACCGCGGAGGGAAGAGGAAGATGCGAGGATTTGAGTTGATTGCGCCCTGTCATTTCGGGATGGAGTCGGTTCTGAAAAAAGAGATTGTGGATTTGGGTTACGACGTTACGGAGGTGTCGGACGGAAGAGTGACCTTTTGGGGCGATGAGGAGGCATTGTGCCGCGCCAATATTTTTCTGCGGACTGCGGAACGTATTCTCATTAAAATAGGAAGTTTTCATGCGGAAACTTTTGAGGAACTGTTTCAGGGAACCCAGAATCTCCCGTGGGAGCAGTATATTCCCGCAGAAGGAAAATTCTGGGTGGCAAAGGCGGCAAGCGTGAAGTCCAAGCTGTTCAGCCCTTCGGATATTCAGTCCATTATGAAAAAAGCCATGGTGGAGAGGTTGAAGAGAATCTACCATATAAGCTGGTTTGAGGAGAATGGGGAAAGTTTTCCCATCCGCGTTTTTCTGATGAAAGATGAGGTTACGGTGGGACTTGACAGTACCGGGGAATCCCTGCACAAGCGCGGGTACCGCAAGCTGAAAGCCAAAGCGCCTATTGCGGAAAATCTTGCTGCGGCAATGATTCTTCTGACACCGTGGAATAAGGACAGAATACTTGTGGATCCTTTTTGCGGAAGCGGAACCATTCCCATTGAGGCGGCAATGATGGCGGCAAATATGGCACCGGGCATGAACCGCAGCTTTACGGCGGAAAAATGGAATCACATTGTACCGAAGAAAAACTGGTACGAGGCGTTGGATGAGGCGCGGGAAATGATAGATTTGAATATTGACACCGATATTCAGGGATACGATATTGATGATGAGATGGTGAGCATTTCCAGGGAAAATGCAAAGCTGGCGGGAGTGGATAAACTGATTCATTTCCAGAGAAGAGGAGTGGAGCAGCTCAGCCACCCGAAAAAGTACGGCTTTCTGATTACCAATCCGCCCTACGGAGAGAGACTGCAGGACAAGGAGCAGATGCCGGCACTGTATAAAACCATCGGGGAGCGTTTCCGGGAACTGGATTCCTGGAGCATGTATCTCATTACGGCATATGAGCAGGCAGAACAATATATCGGAAGAAAAGCGGACAAGAACCGTAAGATTTACAATGGCATGATGAAAACCTATTATTATCAGTTCCTTGGACCGAAGCCGCCCAAACGAAAGAATACGGATGAAAGATAATCTTTATGAGCAGTAGTACAACACAGGATAATCGAAAACAGAATATGAAAATTACCCTGATTCTGTGGATTGTCATGGTGGCAGCAGGAATGGCAGCCATGCTCTATGTGGCGTCCAACAAGACCATTGTCATCGCCGATGCGGCGCAGGAGGAATTTGCGGGGGAAAACGATGCGGATTCCCATGCAAAAGAAGGCACGAAACTTTTGTTTGAAAACAGAGGCGGGGAAAAGCGGAGCATCCGTATTCCTTTACCCAAGGGCACAAAGGCTGAAAATGTCGTGATGGAAAACCGTTACATGGAACGGGAATTGTGGATTTACTTGCAGGGTGCGGAAAGCTCCTTTTACCGTGAAAATGCCCTCTATGGGGATGTACAGTCTGTTTTGCAGGGATACTGTGAGGACAACCGGGACAGTATCGTCCTCAAACTGCAGATGGCGGATGTGATGGAGTACCGCAGTACCATGGAAAATGACACCCTCACCATTGCCTGCTCTGAGCCGGGTGAGCTGTACCGGTTTGTTGTGGTAATTGACCCGGTGGGCGGCGGAACGGACATGGGCATTGTGGATGAGGAATATGCGGAAAAGAATCTGGCGCTCAAGGTCGCAAAACAACTGCAGCGTACATACGAGCAGGAGGGTGTGAAACTCTATTTTACCAGACTGGAGGATGTCAATGTCTCCGAGGAAGAGAGACTTCGACTGGTGGAGGATGTTCATGCCGATGCGTTTATCCGAATCGGCGGTTCCTGTGATGACAGGGAAGAAAACTACGGGATTCAGAGTTTTTACAATGAGGAATATTTCATTCCCGGTTTTGGAAATGTACAACTGGCGGATGCCCTGACCCGGAATGTTACCATAGCGTCCAGTAACCGGGCGGAGGGACTTTTCCCTGCAGGGGAGGACAGCATTCTTCAAAAAATAACGGTTCCGGCGGCGCAGATTTGTCTGGGGTATTTGTCCAATCCGCAGGAAAATGTACTGCTTAGGCGGGAAGATTATCAGGAAAAACTTGCAGAAGGACTTGCGGACGCCATTACTGAGGTATATACTCAAATTGCAGATTCTGCGTCGGAATGACGAAGAGAGGATAAAAAAATGAGCGGCAGAATTATTTTTGCAACCGGAAATGCAGGAAAAATGAAAGAAATCCGGATGATTATGGCGGATACCGGAATGGAAATTGTTTCCATGAAGGAAGCCGGAATCGCACCGGATATTGAGGAAAACGGAACGACCTACGAGGAAAATGCGCTGATTAAGGCGCGGGCGGTGGCAGCCTGCACGGATGACATTGTGCTGGCGGACGATTCCGGTCTGGAGATTGACTACCTTGGCGGTGAGCCGGGTGTCTACTCCGCAAGATATTTGGGAGAAGACACGTCCTACCGAATCAAAAACGCTACGCTGGTACAGCGGCTGGAGGGCGTGCCGGACGAAAAGCGTACCGCGCGTTTTGTGTGTGCCATTGCAGCGGTTTTGCCAGATGGAAGAGAACTGACCACAAGGGCAGCCGTAGAGGGACAAATCGGATATGAGGAAAAGGGAGAGCATGGCTTTGGCTATGACCCGATTTTCTATGTACCAAAGTTTCATAAGACTACAGCAGAACTGACCGAGGAGGAAAAGAATCAGGTGAGCCACCGGGGACAGGCGCTGCAACGAATGAAAGAGGAACTAAAGAAGTATGAAAGTGTTAATTGTGAGTGATACCCACAAGAAAAATGATAATTATTTCAAGGTGCTGGAGATGCACAAGCCGGATATGGTAATCCATTGCGGGGATGCGGAGGGAAGCGAGTACGCGCTGACGAAGGCAGCCGATTGTCCGGTACATATTGTTCTGGGAAATAATGATTTTTTCTCGGATTTGCCGAAGGAGCTGGAACTGGAAATAGAAGGCTATAAAGTCTGGGTGACGCACGGGCACAACTACTATGTATCCATGGGCAATGAGCTGCTCAAACAGGAAGCCATTGCAAGAGGCATGGATATTGTGATGTACGGGCATACCCACCGTCCAGTGGTGGATCGGGATGACGATATTATTGCCGTGAACCCCGGAAGCCTGTCCTATCCCAGACAGGAAGGCCGTCTGCCCTCCTATATTATTATGGAGACAGACCGTTTTGGGGAGCTTCATTTTACGATAGCATATCTGCGAGATTAATGTTGACAAAAGCAGACCTGTTTGATAAAATGTAACTCGTGGTTGCAAAACAGTAACCCGGTAAGCTGCTGTGGCTCAGTCGGTAGAGCGTCGCATTGGTAGTGCGGAGGTCACGGGTCCGATTCCCGTCAGCAGCTCTTTTGAAAAGCGCCTGGTGAGGCGTTTTTTTTGTGCGCTGTGTTGCAGAAGTTTTATCACGAGATATAATGAGCAGATGTAAAGAAGCTGTTAAGGAAACGGAAAGCGGTTGCAGAGCATAAATAAACATGATACAATGGCATTGTTCTAAAGGGGAACATTTTCGAATGTAGATAGGCCGTTCCGGTGTACCATCACCGGAACGGCTTTTGGATATGCAGAAATTTATCCTGCCGGCAGGGCGGATGGATAAGCAGATTCGGAGGAAACAATACAGATGAAAGAACCCCACAGTGTTCGGAAGAATTTTTCTAAGGCAGATAAAAAGAAAAGAACCATTCTGCTCTGTGAAATGCTGGAATACCACAATATTTTTCTGGAGGCGGCATTTCAATCTGACGGATATTCCTTTGAAGTTTTAAACAATCCCGTAAAAGATAAGACACAGGCGCTGCGATACATCAGCAATGACTATTGCTATCCGGCAGTACTCATTATTGCGCAGTTCTTGGAATACTTGGCAACAGGGGAGCGAAAACCCTGTGAAGTGGCTTTTATGGAGCCGCAGGCGGGAGGTGCCTGCCGTGCCGGAAACATTTACAACCTGCTACAGAGAGTTTTATACAAAAAATATGAGCAGGGTTGTACGGATTACAGGGACATTCCGGTGATTTCCCTTAATTTTCAGGGAGAGGAAAAGCACAGCGGCTTTCAGATTACCCCAAGGCTTTTATTTGCTGCGATGGCGGCGGTATGCTATGGGGACCTGATTATGTGCCTCTATCAGCAGGTAAAGCCCTACGAAGCGGTGGAGGGGGAAACGGACAGAGTAAGAGCACGGGTGGAAGAACAGCTTTGCGATTGCATCCGGCGGCATAAAAACGGAAAGAAATACCGCATCCGAAATTACCGGTATGCAGTGGAGCAGTTTGCGGCGATACCGGTGCAGTCCAAAAACAGAAAGCGCATCGGAATTGCCGGAGAGATTTATATGAAATATTCAAGGCTTGGAAACGACAATGTGGAACAGTTTATTTTGGACAATGGCGGTGCACCCTACAGCGGAGGATTTATCAATTACTGCATTTATCTGATGGACACGGAGCGGTACAAGGCGGAGCATTATGATTTTAACGGAGCCGGGGCGAAAATTTACCGTGCTGTTGTGAATTTTTTGGAAAAGATTCAGCGGCAGATGTATGACGTTGTGGCGGAGAATGGCAGATTTGACACCGATGATTCTTTTGAGGAATTAAAGAAAAAATGCGCCGGAATTATTCAATATGGTTGTAATACAGCAGATGGTTGGCTAATTGCCGCAGAAGTGGTACAATATATTGAAAAAGGCTGCAAGAGCGTATTGATTCTGCATCCGTTTGGCTGCCTTGTCAGCCATGTATGCGAGAGGGGTATTTTACATAAACTGCATGAGAAATATCCGACGGTAAGCATACAGACTGTTGAGTATGATTACGATCAGAGTAAAACTTTGCGGGAAAGCAGAATATTAATGGCATTGCAGAGCGCAGCACCGCATTGGAATGAGGGAGGAGAAGAATGAAAATCAAATGTGATTGGTGCGGAAATTGGATAAACGATTTCGACCAGACGTGCCCCAGTTGTGGGGGCGTAAACAGCCATTACAAAAGGCAGGCAGACGGCATACCGCGAACCATAGAGGAGTTAAAGGCGTGGGCAGCAGCGCACAATCTGCCCCTTGAGCAGATGCGCACTTATATCGGAGAGGATTACCGTGGACCCAGAGCCTTCGGAATTTACAAGGACGAGAGCACAGGAACCTTTGTGGTATACAAAAATAAAGATGACGGCAGCCGTGCCATCCGTTATCAGGGAAATGATGAGGCGTATGCCGTAAATGAGCTTTACATGAAAATGAAGGAGCGCATTGCACAACAGAAGTCCCATATGACATCTGCATCGGGCAACAATTCTTACCCGAATAATGATTCCGGTGACAATCATGGCAAAAAGAAGATGTCAACACTGAAAAAAGCGCTGATTACGATAGTTGTTGTGATGATACTTTCACAGATGCTTCCGAGCATTATCATGATGGTGACGATGTGGTCGATTCAGCATGCGCCGGAGAGTCCTTCCACCGGATATTATACATACAACAGTGAACCTTACTATTACTACCGGGGGGACTGGTATGAATGGGCGGATAACCATTGGGCAGTAAGCAGCAATACTGCAGACTGGATGGAGAATGACTATTCCGAATATTACGATTCCTATTTTTATGAGGATTCTTCTTCCTACAGTGACTTTGAGGAGTCTCCCTATTATGATTCGAGCAGCTCCGATAGCTATGACAGCAACAATGATTCCGGCTGGAGCTATGGTAATGACTGGGATTCCGACAGCAACTGGGACAGCAACGATGACTGGGATTCCGGCTGGGACGATTGGGATTCGGACTGGTGATGTTCCGCAATTTTGGCTAAAATTTCAGCAAGAGTGTCATTCTGAAAATTCTGCAAATTTCGAAATTATTTTGTTGACAAACCGGAGGGCATTTGATAGAATGTAACACGGTGATTGCAAAACAATCACCGTGATGCTGCTGTGGCTCAGTCGGTAGAGCGTCGCATTGGTAGTGCGGAGGTCACGGGTCCGATTCCCGTCAGCAGCTTAGAAAGAATCGCTTGTATAGGCGGTTCTTTTTTCTTTGTGTTGCATTTCGTGTCGCATGGAATCTGAAAATGGGCAAGATGGTCAAAAAAGTGATTGGACAACAGAAACGCTTATGGAGGCTCTGTTTTGGAGAAATGGGATGATACCCGAAGAATATTTATAGATATATAACTTTTAAAATAACAAACCCAATCTTTACACTCCCCCAAAAGAATGGTAAAATCGTTGCGTGGAAAAGGAATGTCAGCCAAAGCAAAGGGATACCAAAATGGAAGCGAACAATAACAATCAAAACAATAACACCAATACTAACAGTAACAACCACAACAGCTTAAACGGTGACAATGGCATAGAGATTTCTTATAAGACACTGCGAACCTTAGATGCGCAGGCTTACCAACTCATAGATATTCGGAATGAGGAGGCCGCCGCTTATGGCAAAATCCCCGGTGCGATTCTAATTCCAAACGGTGATTTTGCGGAACATATGGACAAACTGCTACAGGACAAGCCGGTGATTCTTTATTGCACCAGAGGCATTTACAGCGGTGAGTGTGCGCAGCAGCTCAGGGAGCAGGGCATTGAGGCGTACAGCCTTGTGGGTGGCTACACGGGCTGGCTTTTGGAGAGTATGCAGGCAGAGCGCGGACAGGACAGGGAGAGAGCGGAGGAGATAGAAAAAAGTATCCGCAAAAAATTCCATAAGGTGCTTTTCTCCAAATTTGCCAAGGCAATCAACGAGTACGACATGATTCAGCCGAACGATAAGATAGCGGTGTGCATTTCCGGCGGAAAAGATTCCATGTTGATGGCAAAATTGTTTCAGGAGCTGAAACGTCACAACAAGTTCCCTTTTGAGCTGGTATTTTTGGTGATGGACCCCGGCTACAGTGCCGCAAACCGCAGCGTCATTGAAAATAATGCGAAATTAATGGACATTCCCATTACAATTTTTGAATCGGATATTTTTGACGCGGTATATGACATTGAAAATTCCCCCTGCTATCTGTGCGCAAGAATGAGACGCGGCTACCTCTACAGCCATGCCAAGGCGTTAGGCTGCAACAAAATTGCGTTGGGACACCATTATGATGATGTGATTGAGACGATTCTCATGGGAATGCTTTACGGAGGTCAGGTGCAGACCATGATGCCGAAGCTGCACAGCACCAACTTTGACGGAATGGAACTGATACGACCGATGTATCTGATAAGAGAGGAGGATATTAAGCACTGGCGGGATTACAATAATCTGCGGTTTATCCAGTGCGCATGCCGGTTTACGGACACCTGCACCACCTGTCGGGCGGACGGCAGCAGTCCTTCCAAGCGAATGGAAGTAAAGCATTTGATTGCGGAGATGAAAAAGACAAATCCGTTTGTGGAGGGCAATATTTTTAAGAGTGTGGAAAATGTAAATCTGGACACCATCATTGCCTACAAGCTCAACGGCGTTAAACATCATTTCGTGGACAGGTATGACGAAATGAAGAAAATGTAAAAGAAATCGGTGACAAGATTATAATACCATGTTTTATTGGCTGACAACAGTTGACAAAACCGGATTTTTTTGGTTCACTATTAAGAGGGACAAATTCCCTATTATTATATCTCAACGGAGGAGAAAGATTATGGCATTTTGTACAAAATGTGGTAGTGAAGTTGCAGAAGGAACAAAGTTCTGTCCGTCTTGCGGAGCACCTACAGAGGCAGCCGCTGCAGGACAGGCACAGCAGACTCAGAATACCCAGCAGGCTCAGGGCACTCAGCAGACTGCAAATCAGGGAGTTCAGATGAGTTTTGACTCTGCAGACCGTACAGCAGAATTTGATGCACAGGACATTCAGAACAACAAGGTTATGGCAGTTCTTGCTTACCTGTCTTGGCTGGTACTGATTCCCCTGTTTGCAGCAAAAGATTCCAAATTCGCAAGATTCCATGCAAATCAGGGTCTTGTGCTGGCAATCACGGAAATCGTTTACTGGGTTGCTGTAGGAATCATAGGAGGTATTTTGACTGCAATTTCAGGCTGGTTTGGCATTTTTGTTGCTATCCTGAGACTTGCTAACATTGCATTCCTGGTATTCACCATTCTGGGTATTGTCAATGCAGCAAACGGCAAGGCAAAAGAGCTTCCTTTAATCGGACAGTTCAAAATTCTGAAATAACAAGGTCTTATGAGGGATGTGAGGCGCGGACGGTAATTCCATTTACCTCTACGCTTCCATCCAACTCAATAATCAGACATTCTCTTCCGTCTATTATCTGTGTTGCAATCAAATCGGTGCGCTCCGGATTTACCTTGATAACCACGTCGGGCGTTTTCACTTCAAAACTACGGGTGTTTAATACGTTATTTACAAGCAGGGAGGTATCCTCGCCGGCGGTCTCGTCATAGTGACGGTCAAATTCTGCCATTTTTTCGTTGGAAACACCGCTTCCCGCAAAAAGTGTCTTGACTTCATTTTTGTCTAAACGCAGTGGTTCCGGCTCTTCTTTATGTTCCTCCACCATTTCGTTGAGCTTGTCGTGGATGTTTTTTACAACCTCCATATCGCAGGTGTCTCCGAGGGTTTCCTCGATTAATGCCTGAAAAGTCTCTTTCTGGTCTCCGGCGGAGAGCGGAAGAGGGCAGCCCAAAAGCTGGGTCACGAATTCCTCTTTCAGTTCCTCGGAGTCCTTGGAATAGTACAAAGTGCTGTGCAGGTCGCAGCAGCGGTCGTTAAAAGCCGGAAACAGGAATGCGGTTTCGGGCATATCCACAACCCAGTCGCGGATGCGGTTCTGGAAGGTATTTTCCTCGGCATTATAGCTGAGTCCGGGTTTGGAAAGGTTGACGGGGCAGATACAGGTCAGTATGTATTCGTACACCTCATCGGAGGCGTCCTCCATCTCAATTCCGTCCCTTGTCCTGCCGGGCACGTCATAGACGTCATGAATCACCAGAATCAGGTAATTGCCCACATATTCATAGGTGGCAATGATTTTGTCGTAAAATTCCTCCAAAAGCTCAGTGTCCTTTAATTTGCTGTTGCGCAGTCTTAACAGAAATTCCTGAGTGCCGCCCTCTTCCTCGGAGGCAAGGGGAAATTCCAGAGTCAACAGATTTTTGCCCAGAGTGCCGGAGAGAGCCTTTCTGAGAATTTCAAAGTACTTAAACATTTCCTCCTCCGGAAGAGCAAGAAATGCCTGCTTTAATTCGGTTTTTTTATTTTTTTCTCCATCCACATAGCAGCCGCAGATGCGGGTAATGGAGCAGTTTTTCTGTGTAAATAATTTCTTGATTTCGCTGATTTCCTGTTTAATCATGTCGTTATTCTCCCTAATGTATTCGATAGCTTTTAGTATATACCAAATTTTGCGGCGGTACAAACACAATTTGCGGAAAAAAGAAAGCAGAACTTTTTGTTGCTTTTACGCAAATGGGCGCAATCAACCCGAAATTTGGTTCTTTCCTGTTGAGGAAGGGCAGTTTTTGCGATGGGTTGGAGTTGAAGCAACAAACCTTATCATTTTATAATGGGAAGGTACGAATTTTTAGAGTTTTTAGACTTTGGAGGTAGTTTGATGGAACAACTGAACATTACGGCTGCGAAGGATAATGAAAAAGTATACAAAATCCTTGGGGATTTGATGAATGCGGACAAAGAATTTCAAATTATGATTACCGTGCCATCCACCAAAGGTGCCGCAGAAAAAGCGCCTGTACAGAAAGAACAGAAGCAGGAGGAAGCAGCAGTACATGATTTAGAGCAGGATGTGACAAACATGATACACGAAATCGGTGTGCCCGCCCATATCAAAGGGTATCAGTATCTGCGGGAAGCAATCATGATGTCCGTGGAGAATCCGTCCATGATTAGCTCCATAACGAAAATTTTGTATCCCACCATCGCAAAGCGGTTCCAGACCACACCCAGCCGGGTGGAGAGAGCCATCCGCCACGCCATTGAGGTGGCGTGGAGCCGGGGCAGAATGGAAACGCTGGATGCACTGTTCGGGTACACCATAGATACCGGAAAGGGGAAACCCACAAATTCGGAATTTATTGCCCTGATTGCGGACAGAATCCGCCTTTCCTATCGTGCTTAAAAAAAAACTTTTCTAAGAATTGATTTTGTTGTATACTGTTACATATAAGGACAAAATCAAGAGGTTATGGCTGGAGGGCTGTCTTATGAAGAAGATTCTTTTTGTAGCATCAGAGGGAGTGCCTTTTATCAAGACCGGGGGACTGGCAGATGTGGTTGGTTCCTTACCAAAGAGTATTGACAGGGAATATTTTGATGTCAGGGTGATTATGCCCAAATATGCCTGCATGAAACCGCAGATGATGGAGAAACTCCAGTATGTCACTCATTTTTACATGGATTATAACTGGAAAAATGAGTACGTCGGAATTTTTGAGGCGGTGGAAGACGGCATTCATTATTACTTTATAGACAATGAAAAGTACTTTAAGGTTTCCAAGCCTTACAGTGATGACCCCAGATGGGAAATCGAGCGGTTTGCCTATTTTTCCAAGGCGGCGCTTTCCACTCTGCCGGTAATCGGGTTCCAACCGGATGTGGTTCACTGCCATGACTGGCAGACGGGACTTGTTCCGGTATATTTAAAGGAACGTTTCCATGAGGGAGACTTTTTCCGCAATATGAAATCCGTTATTACCATACATAACCTGAAATTTCAGGGCAAATGGGATACCAAGACGGTGCAGAGCATTACGGGACTGCCGGAGTATTATTTCACCTCCGACAAACTGGAGGCGTATAAGGACGCCAATCTGTTAAAGGGCGGAATCGTGTTTGCGGATGCAGTGACCACCGTAAGCCCCACCTATGCGGAGGAAATCAAGACGCCGTTTTACGGAGAAGGACTTGACGGTCTGATGCGTGCGAGAAGCGGCGATTTGCGGGGAATTTTGAACGGTATTGACTACGAGGAGTTTAATCCCGAAACGGATAAATATATTGTAGAAACTTACAATGCCGTGAATTTCCGGAAACAGAAGATTAAAAACAAGCGTGCTTTGCAGGCAGAATTGGGACTGCGTGAGGACGACAAGAAGATGATGATTGGTCTGGTTTCCAGACTGACCGACCAGAAGGGCTTGGATTTGATAGCCTATGTGATGGATGAACTCTGTCAGGATGACATTCAGTTTGTTGTGTTGGGAACCGGAGAAGAGCGCTATGAAAATATGTTCCGTCACTTTGACTGGAAATACAGCGACAAGGTGGCAGCCAATATTTTCTATTCCGAGGAAATGTCCCACAAGATTTATGCGTCCTGCGATGCGTTTTTGATGCCGTCTCTGTTTGAGCCGTGCGGACTGAGCCAGTTGATGTCCCTTCGCTACGGCACAGTGCCTATCGTGAGGGAGACCGGTGGACTGAAAGATACGGTACAGCCTTACAATGAGTATGAGAGCAGCGGAACCGGATTCAGTTTCACCAATTACAATGCGCATGAAATGTTGAATACAATCCGTTATGCCGAGCATATTTATTATGATAAGAAGCGGGAATGGAACAAGATTATTGACCGTGCCATGGCTGCGGACTTCTCGTGGAAGGTTTCTGCCGGAAAATATCAGGAAATGTATGACTGGCTGATTGGGTATTAATTTTTCAAAAGCAAAGTGTCTGCGGAGTTAGAATATGTCTGGTAGAGAAAGTAAAAACAATTTCATCATGCAGGCAGGCATCCTTGCGGCGGCGGGGATTATCAGCAGAATTATAGGGCTCCTTTACAGGGGCCCTTTGCATAGTGTTATCGGGGATTTGGGCATGGGCTATTATCAGTCCGCCTATAATTTCTACACGATTGTGCTGCTGGTTTCCTCCTACAGTATTCCGGCGGCGATTTCAAAAGTCATTGCCCAGAAACTTGGGGTAAAGGAATACCGCAACGCGCACAGGATTTTTTTGTGTGCCATGCTTTATGTTCTGGTGGTAGGCGGCGTGGCGAGCCTGTTTCTGTTTTTCGGGGCAGGTCTGTTCGTGGAAGGAGAGGCGGCGATTCCGGTGCTTCGCACTTTTGCGCCCACTATTTTTGTGTACGGTATTTTAGGCGTGCTCCGTGGATATTTTCAGGCGCATAAAAGTATGTCGCAGACCTCGGTTTCCCAGATATTGGAGCAGGTTGTCAATGCGGCGGTGAGTGTCGGCGCGGCATATCTTTTGATAAACAGCGTGATGGGCAATATGGAGGTTCCGGCAGACACCGCTGGACAGGTAAAACGTGCCACCTACGGTGCGGTGGGAAGCGCTATCGGAACAGGTGCGGGCGTTCTCATTGCGCTTGTATTTATGGCGGGTATTTATGCCCTTAATCAGAAAATGATTCACAGGCGGATTCGCCATGACAGGCATACCAAAGTGGATTCTTACGGTGATATTCTGCGCATGATAACCGGCGTGGTGACACCGTTTATTCTCAGTACCGCCGTTTATAATCTGAGCACGGTGGTAAACAACAAGGTTTATACTTCGGTTTATCCCAATCTGAAAAATTTAGACAGCGTGGATATTTATTCCAAGTGGGGAATCTTTTCCGGTCAGGCAATGACCATATCCAATATTCCGTTGGCATTTGCCTCCGCCATGGCAGCAGCAATGCTTCCCACGGTGGCGCAGCTTGTGGCGGCGCAGGATGAGGAAGGCGCAAGGGAGAAAATTGCGCTTGCCGTTAAAACAACCATGATTATCGCAATTCCCTGTGCGGTGGGACTCTGCGTGCTGGCGGAACCGGTGACGAGCCTTCTGTTCAGCAACTCCCCGGAAAAACTTGCGCTGGCGGGTAAACTTTTGATGGCGTTATCACCCTCCGTGGTGTTCTATGCGTTGTCTACCCTGAACAGCCAGATATTGCAGGGACTCGGCAAATTAAACCGTCCCATTATCAATGCGTCCATTGCACTGGTGTTACAGTCTGTTTCTGCGGTGGGATTATTGTTTTTCACGGACATGGATTTGTACAGCATTGCCATTGCAAACACTCTGTATTCCGGCATGATGTGTCTTTTGAACCAGCGGGCGGTGAGAGAGGCTGTGGGGTATCGTCAGGAAGTGAAAAAGACGTTCGTGGTTCCCCTTTTGGCATCCCTGTTTATGGGAGCTGCGGCATGGGCGGTCTATGAGGGAATGTATCTGGTGACCGAATCCATGCGCATTTCCGTGATTCCCGCTATTTTAGTTGCGGTAGGCGTGTATTTTGTCATGCTGATTTTGATGCGTGGCGTGACGGAGAAGGAACTGAGGGGATTCCCGAAAGGGTATCTGATTGTAAAAGTGGCAAAGAAACTGCATTTGCTGAGATGATTTTTTGCGCGGACAGCAGCTTACAGCCATTCGACATGACGGGAGTAAACGCCGAAGGGAAACATAAAGCGGTAGAGTGCCTCCAGTGCGTTTCGTAAGCTGTCCGCCTCCGGTGATTCAAACTTTACTACTTCCGATTCCGGTGATTTTTGCTTTACGGTTTCTGCTTTGGGAGTGGTTTCCAAAAACAGAATGTTTAACGGAACGCCAAACAGGGCACAAGCCATTTCGGTGGGACGCACTCCGTTTCGGTAATAGAAATCATTTCGACGGTTTCTAAGTGTTCTGTCCTCCTCATTTTGGGCAGAATCCGGGTCCTCCGTTTCAATAAAAATTCCCCTGTAATCTGCAAAGAAATCTTTCATTTCCTGTAAAAAAATACTGCCGATACCGAGACTGCGGTAAGGCTCTAAAATGGCATAGTAGTCAAGCAGCACGGTATCCATGCCGGGAACGGTCAGAAAAAGACCGTAGCCGAGCAGGGTGTCGATTTCGTCAAAAATTCCAAGACCCATATATGCCTTTCTGCGGAGCAGAAACTTTACGGAAAAGACAGGCTTTAGCTCGTCCTCCGGAAAGTGCGCCGGGGCAATGGTGCGATATACGGTTAGCAGCTCTTTCTTGGAGAGTTGTTGTACACGGTAATTTTGTTCTTTCATAATACCTCTTTTCTGTTCCATCTCTGTCTGACTTTGCGTATCTTAGTTGTCTGCTAATTTCAGCAATTTTACTCTACTAATTTAATTCCCGAAATATCGCTGTCAATCATCAGGGAGTAGTTGGTGTAATAGACAACAAAACCGGGTTTTGCGCCGGCAGGTTTCTTCACCTGCTTTTTCTGGACGTAATCGATTTCCACCTTTTCCTGTTCCCGTCCCTTGGAATAGTAGGCGGCGAGTCTGCCCGCCTCCTCAAAGGTAGAGTCGGGAACTTCGGCGTTGTCCGTCACTTTCACAATCACATGGGAGCCGGGCAGTCCCTTCGCATGGAACCACCAGTCGTTGCCGGAGGCAAATTTAAAGGTGAGCTCGTCGTTCTGAAAATTATTTTTTCCCACATACATATGATAGCCGTCACTGCTTATATAGTGGAAGGGTTTGCTGGTAATTTTGGCCTTTTTGGCGCCGCCCTTTCTGCGGATATAACCGCTCTGGGTCAGTTCCTCCTTGATTTCCACCAAATCCTCCTCCTGTTTGGCGATATCTAAGGAAGTCATGACGGATTCCAAGTGGGTAATTTCGTTTTTGGTTTCCACGGTCAGCTCGGAAAGAGCCTCGTAGGTGCGCTTTAATTTGCCGTATTTATCAAAATATTTTTTGGCGTTTTCCGTGGCGGAAAGAGTGGGGTCTAACGGAATGGTGACCTCCTCCCCGGTATAGTAATTGACTGCCGCAAGTGTTTTATCCCCCGGCTTTGCACTGTAACCGTAGGTGTTGAGGAGTTCGCCGTAAATCCGGTATTTCTCCCTCTTTTCCGTATCCTTCATCTGCCGTATCTGCAAGTCGTATTTTTTTACATTCCGTTCCAAAGCGGTCTGAACGATACGGCGCAGGTCAGAGGATTTCTGACGGATGCGGGTGTAGGTGTTCTTCTCCGCATAATAGGTTTCTAACAGTGCGGACATGGAGGAATACGTCACGGTGTGGTCAGCCCCGGAGGAGTAGAGTGTCAGCGGAATCGCCGCAAATTCCATGGGACGGGAACCGGTGTAGGCAATATTCGGAGTGAAATTTCCGGACCGGATAGCACTAATCATGCGGGAAAAGGCGGCGAAAAGTTTTTCGTAATCGGCGCTGTCAAGGGCAGCGGTCGGTCTCTCCGCATCAATTCCCGCCTCGTAGCACAGTTCCTGTGCCAGAATGGGAGAAATGCCGGTAAAACTGCCGTAAAGCGCCTTAAAAACAGGCTGCGGTTTCGTTGAAAGAATTTGCGCAAAGGACGCAGAATCCGTGTCGAAAGCATTTTGCTTATCCTGGGTCTGAACGACAAAGTAGGGCTTGCCGGGCAGAACCTCCCTTACACTGCTGACAGCGGCGGAAACCCGCTTGATACTGTCGATAATGGTATGGTTTTCGTCGCAGAATATAATGTTGCTGTGCTTACCCATGATTTCCACCACGAGAGTTTTGTGGCGCAAATCCCCCATTTCGTCCAAGTGTTCTATTTCAATATGGATAATACGCTCCAGTCCCGGCTGGGAAATGTCGGTGATGCGTCCGTTTTGCAGGTGCTTGCGTAAGAGCATACAGAAATTGGGAGCCGTCATGGGACTGGGTTTATTGCTTTCGGTCAGGTAAATCAAAGGCAGGGAAGCGTCCGCAGAGATACACAGTCTTTGCTGTCCTTCCGGGGTTTTTACAGTCAGCAGAAGTTCATCGCTTTCCGGCTGGGCAATCTTGTACAGCCGCCCGCCGATAAGCTCTTTTTTCATTTCATATACCACATTTGCTATTGTAACGCCGTCAAAAGCCATTTTTCTCACACTTTCTTTGTTATGCTATGTTTCCGTGAAGCCTATTGTATCATTTTTTTTTCGGAAAGGGAACCCCTGCCCTTGACGCTTTCCCAAACTTATCTTATAATGAAGCAGAATATGTAGTGAACACAGAACAGATGCAAAACAGCACATCGGGGTGGATTACACATGATTAAAAGTATGACAGGATTCGGCAGATGTGAGATTGCCGATAATGACAGAAAATTTACGGTTGAGATGAAATCAGTCAATCACCGGTATCTGGATGTAAATATCAAGATGCCGAAAAAGCTGAATTTTTTTGAGTCAGCCATCCGTAACGAATTGAAGCACTATATTTCCAGAGGCAAGGTGGATGTTTTCATAACTTATGAGGATTTTTCCGAAAATACCACTAGCGTCCGCTACAATAAAGAGGTGGCGGCGGAATATCTGAAATACCTGCGTCAGATGTCACAGGAGTTTCAGTTGGAGGACGATATACGGGTGTCTGCGTTATCGAGATTCCCGGAAGTCTTTACCATGGAAGAACAGAATATTGATGAGGAAGAACTCTGGAAGGGCTTGCAGAAAGCCATTGACGGAGCGTCCGAGATGTTTGTCCAGACGCGTATCGTGGAGGGCGAGCATTTGAAGGATGATCTGGTGGAAAAGTTAGACGGAATGTTGAAACTGGTAGATTACATTTCCGAGCGTTCCCCTCAGATTATTACCGAGTACCGCCAGAGACTGGAAGAAAAGGTAAGAGAGCTTTTGGAGGACACCACGGTGGATGAAAGCCGCCTTTTGACGGAAGTTACGGTTTTTGCGGATAAAGTATGTGTGGACGAGGAAATCGTGCGTCTGCGCAGCCATATCGAGACAACAAAGAACACTCTGATTGAAGGCGGAAGCATTGGACGGAAGTTAGACTTTATTGCTCAGGAAATGAACCGTGAGGCGAACACAATCCTGTCCAAGGCGAATGACCTCGCCATTTCCAACTGCGCCATTGAGTTAAAGACGGAAATCGAAAAGGTCAGGGAGCAGATTCAGAATATTGAGTAGAGGCAGACGGGTAGCGGAATGAACGGATTGATACATGTCGGTTTTGGCAATATTGTAAATACGGCGAAAATCATCGCCATTGTAAGCCCGGATTCCGCACCGATTAAGCGTCTGGTGCAGAAAGCCAAGGAGAACGGAACTGCCATTGACGCCACACAGGGACGGAAAACCAAATCCGTTCTGGTGATGGAAAACAGCCAGATAGTGCTGTCGGCGCTTTTGCCGGAGACGGTTGCCGGACGGGCACAGGCTCTTTCGGATATGGTGGACGAGATGCCGGATACTGACCGGACAGAGGACAGCGTGACAGCGGATGGCGTGGCAGCGGAATGTTCCGGGGATTTGCAGTGAAGAATTTTAGAAAGCAGGCAGCGGAAAATATGAGTAGTGAATCGGCACAGAAAGGCATATTGATTGTAATATCCGGTTTTTCGGGGGCAGGAAAGGGTACTTTGATGAAAAAACTGCTCCAGACCTATGATAATTACGCTTTGTCCATCTCCATGACAACCAGACAGCCGAGAGTGGGAGAACAGGACGGTGTAGAGTATTTTTTTACCGACAAAGAACAGTTTGAAAAGAAAATCGAAGAAAACGGGCTGATTGAGTACGCATCCTACTGCGGCAACTATTACGGAACCCCCAAGGCATATGTGGAGGAACAGTTAAAAGCGGGCAAGGATGTGATTCTGGAGATAGAGATTCAGGGTGCACTGAAAGTAAAAGAGAAATTCCCGGAGGCGCTGTTGCTTTTCGTGACACCGCCGAGTGCTGCGGAGTTGGAGCGCAGACTGGTGGGAAGAGGCACCGAGGAGCCGGAGGTTATCCGCAAGCGGCTGGTGCGGGCAAGTGAGGAATCAGAAGGCATTGAAGCCTATGATTATATAGTAGTAAATGACGATTTGGACGTGTGTGTCAGGGAACTCCACGGACTGGTGGAGGCTGCACGTAAAGCACCTGTCAGGAGAGAGGCATTTATAAAAGAAATCAGAGAGGAACTGAAAGGTTTCGCGAAAGGAGCACAAGAATAATGTTACATCCATCTTATTCCGATTTAATGAAAGTAGTAAACAGTGAGGTTGAGCCCGGAGAAGCGCCTGTTGTAAACAGCCGCTATTCCATCGTAATGGCAACTTCCAAGAGAGCAAGACAGATTATCGGAGGTGAGGAGCCTCTGGTGGACGGCAAGGGAAAGAAGCCGTTGTCCATTGCAGTGGAAGAGTTAAATCAGGGCAAAATTAAAATTCTGAGTGACGAAGAATAAAATCAGGAATAGCTGGTGCCCCAAGCCCCAGCTATTTTTATAGCAGGAATGGAGTTTTTACATGAAGATATTGTTTGTTTCTCTTGGCTGCGACAAGAATCTCGTGGACACGGAAATGATGCTCGGCATGCTGGGCGATAAGGGATTTTCTTTTACGGATGATGAGGCAGAAGCGGATATTGTGGTGGTAAACACCTGCTGTTTCATCGGTGACGCAAAGGAAGAGAGTATTAATACATTGCTCCAGATGGGCGAGCTACGGGAAAGCGGACAGATAAAGGCGCTCATTGCCGCCGGATGTCTGGCGCAGCGCTACCGGGAGGAGATTCAGAAGGAAATCCCCCAAGTGGACGCCATTGTGGGAACCACAGCCATTGAGGATATTGTTGCCGCCGTGGAGGAAGTTCTGGCAGGTCAAAAACAGAACCATTACCGCGACATCAATGCAAAACCGGCGACAAACCACCGCAGAGTGGTGACGACGGGAGGGCATTTTGCCTACTTAAAAATTGCGGAGGGCTGCGACAAAAGATGCACCTACTGCATTATTCCCAAGGTGCGGGGCAATTACAGAAGCGTACCCATGGAAAATCTGGTGGCGGAGGCGACTCAGCTTGCAGAGGGCGGTGTCAGGGAACTGATACTGGTGGCACAGGAAACCACGCTTTACGGTGTTGACCTTTACGGTCAGAAATCGCTGCCAAAGCTGCTCCATGAATTGGCGCAGATAAGCGGCATTTACTGGATTCGTATTCTGTACTGCTACCCGGAGGAAATCACGGAGGAACTGATAGAGACCATTGCTGCGGAGCCGAAAGTATGTCACTATCTTGACATTCCCATTCAGCACGCTTCGGACGAAGTGTTGCGGCGAATGGGACGGAAAACCAATCAGCGGGAGCTTCGGGAAATGATTGCCAGACTGCGGGAGAAAATTCCGGATATTTGTCTGAGAACTACTTTAATCAGCGGATTCCCCGGTGAAACGCAGGAAGATTTTGAAGAACTGTACAATTTCGTGGACGAAATGGAATTTGACCGTCTCGGTGTGTTCCCCTATTCGCAGGAGGAAGATACCCGTGCGGCGGAAATGCCGGACCAGATAGAGGAATCGGTGAAGGAAGCACGCAGGGATGAACTCATGGAACTGCAGCAGGAGATTGCCTTTGAAAAAGCACAGGACATGATTGGTCAGGAGCTTGTGGTTATGATAGAGGGCAAGGTTGCGGACGAGGACGTCTATGTGGCGAGAACTTACAGGGACGCTCCCAATGTGGACGGATTTTTGTTCCTCAATACAACGGCGGAACTGATGACCGGGGATTTTGTCAAGGTGCTGGTAACGGATTCCAACGAATATGACCTGATTGGCGAAATCAGCCATTAAGTATCTGTAATTGCGCTTTTGCCGGTGCAGTGTGAATGCTGCAAATGTGAAAAGCAGAGAAATAGGAAAAGAATGAGAAGGATAAAAAGATGAGTAAAATGAATTTGCCCAATAAACTGACTTTGTTTCGAGTGGTTCTGATTGTTCCGTTCGTGGTGCTGTTGCTTGGCGGACAGGCGGGATGGTTCGGAGAAAACACAATGATACCCAATGTGATTTCACTGGCTATTTTCATCATTGCAAGCCTCACGGATTTGATAGACGGCAAGATTGCAAGAAAATACAATTTAATCACCGACTTTGGAAAATTTATGGATCCGCTGGCGGATAAGCTCTTAGTTTCCGCCGCAATGATTTGTCTGGTGGAAATGGGAAGAATTCCGGCATGGGTTGTCATTATTATTATCAGCCGTGAATTTATTATCAGCGGATTCCGTCTGATTGCCTCTGATAACAATGTGGTAATTGCCGCAAGCTACTGGGGCAAATTCAAGACCACTTTTCAGATGATTATGGTCTGCCTGATGCTGGTGTTGGTACCTACCGTCCGCTGGATGGTGATTCTCACGGACGTCATTATGTGGATTGCCCTGATTCTGACTGTGGTATCTTTGATAGATTACCTGATTAAGAATAAGGATGTAATGAAAGATACAAAGTAAACCGGAAATGAAACCAAAAGGGATGGTACAGTCATGACTGTTGAAGTGATTTGTGTGGGAACGGAAATTCTGCTTGGCAATATTGTGAATACCAATGCAGCCTATTTATCGGAAAAATGCGCGGGTCTGGGATTGTCCTGTTATTTTCAGTCCGTTGTGGGAGACAATGAGGAGAGACTTACACAGGTGCTTTCCTGTGCGGTGTCCCGTTCGGACATTGTAATTTTGTCGGGAGGACTCGGACCGACGGAGGACGATTTGACCAAGGAAGTCGCAGCAAAGGTATGCGGAAAAGAACTGCACGCTGATGACCACAGCATGGAGAGAATCGCGGAATATTTTGCCCGCAGGGATATTATTCCCACGGAAAATAACTGGAAACAGGCGATGGTGCCGGACGGTGCCATTGTACTTGACAACAACAACGGCACGGCTCCCGGCATTATTATGGAGAATCCGGACTGCAAGGTGATTTTGCTTCCCGGCCCTCCCAATGAACTGATTCCCATGTTTGAGGAGAGTGTTGTTCCTTATCTGGAAAAATTGACCCCCGGAGTCATCTGCTCCCAGACCGTGAAAATCTGCGGTGTGTCGGAGAGCAGTGTGGAGACGACGGTAAAGGATTTGATAGACAGTCAGACCAATCCAACCATTGCCACCTATGCCAAGACCGGAGAGGTACATATCCGGGTGACGGCTTCCGCACCGGATAAAAAGCAGGCGGCAAAGCTGATAAAGCCGGTGGTAAAGGAATTAAAATCCCGGTTCGGCTACGATATTTATACCACGGACGAGAACGTGACGTTAGAGAAAGCGGTAGTGGATTTGTTACAGGCAAACAAGCTGACCGTAACCTGTGCGGAGTCCTGCACGGGCGGAATGTTGTCCTCCAGACTGATTAATGTCCCCGGAGTTTCCGAGGTGTTCAAGTCCGGCTATGTAACATATGCCAATAAGGCAAAACGCAAAATCCTTGGCGTAAAGAAAGGCACGCTTCAGAAATACGGAGCAGTCAGCGCCCAGACGGCGGAGGAAATGGTGAAGGGCGCGGCGCTCTTTTCCAAGGCGGATGTGGCAGTGGCTTTGACGGGACTGGCAGGCCCCGACGGCGGAACGGAGGAAAAGCCGGTGGGACTGGTCTACATTGCCTGCAATGTGAAGGGAAATGTCACCGTAATGGAATTTCATTTTAACGGCAACCGCATGAAAATCCGGGACGGAGCGACCACAGCGGCGCTGATGTTGATGCGCAACTGTATTTTGGAATATTTCAGCAAAGTGACTTTCGGGAAGAAGTGATAGAAAATGTACCATAAATACTTGTCGGCGTACAGGATTTATGGTACATTTTTTATGTCTGATACTTCTTAAGATTCCGGCAGTTCGCCGCAGGTTTCAGAAAAAAGAAAACAAAAATATGAAAAAAGAAGCGGAGGGTTGCCTATGAGGGAGGTTTAAGGGACATTAAATGTGTAAAATAGAATTATCTAAAAAATAAAGATTGACAAATACGAACAAATGTTTTATCCTAAACAAAACAGAACATTTGTTCCTTGCAAGAAGGAGATTTTTGATGGAAAAGAATGAAAAGCTGAAAGCATTGGATGCGGCACTGAGCCAGATTGAGAAGCAGTACGGTAAGGGAGCGGTTATGAAGTTGGGAGACCCCTCCGCACAGATGAACGTGGAGACCATTCCCACCGGTTCCTTAAGTCTGGACATTGCGTTGGGACTTGGCGGAATCCCCAAGGGAAGAATCATTGAGATATATGGACCGGAGTCCAGTGGTAAGACGACGGTTACCTTACATATGATTGCAGAGGTACAGAAGAGAGGCGGTATTGCCGGATTTATCGATGCGGAGCACGCACTGGATCCGGTATATGCCAAGAATATCGGCGTGGATATTGACAACCTGTATATTTCACAGCCGGATAACGGTGAGCAGGCTCTGGAGATTACCGAGACCATGGTGCGTTCCGGTGCCATTGATATTATCGTAGTGGACTCTGTTGCGGCACTGGTTCCCAAGGCAGAGATTGACGGTGATATGGGTGACAGCCATGTGGGCTTACAGGCGCGACTGATGTCACAGGCACTCCGTAAGCTGACGGCAGTTATCAGCAAGTCCAACTGTACCGTGATTTTCATTAACCAGCTGCGTGAGAAGGTGGGCGTGATGTTCGGTAATCCGGAGACTACCACCGGCGGACGTGCACTGAAATTCTATTCCTCTGTGCGTCTGGATGTCAGAAGAATCGAATCCTTGAAACAGGGCGGCGAGGTTATCGGTAACCGTACCCGTGTAAAGGTTGTAAAGAATAAAATTGCACCGCCTTTCAAAGAGGCAGAATTTGATATTATGTTCGGTGAGGGTATTTCCGTTGTGGGAGATATTCTGGATTTGGCAGCAAGCATTGACGTTATCAATAAGTCCGGCGCATGGTATGCCTATGACGGTAACAAGATTGGACAGGGACGTGAGAATGCAAAGCAGTACCTGAAAGACAATCCGGCTGTCTGCGAGGCAGTGGCAGAGAAGGTACGGGAGCATTTTGGTCTGGAAGGTGCACAGGATGATAGTGACAAGGATTGAGGAACTGTCGAAATCCCGCAGCAAGGTATATATTGATCAGGAGTTCGCCTTTGTGTTATACAAAGGCGAATTTCGTCGCTACCATGTGCGGGAGGGCGAAAGGATAGAGCCGTCTGACTATGAGACAATCATGAAACAGGTATTGCCGAAGCGTGCCAAGCTGCGGGCAATGAATCTGCTTAAGAGCAGGGAATACACCACGGCGCAGTTAAGGACAAAGTTAGAGCAGGGCTGTTACCCGCAGCCGGTGATAGAGGAGGCTCTTTCATATGTGGCTTCGTATCATTATACAGATGACTTACACTATGCAGTCAGCTTTATCACCTACCATGAGGGCAGCAAAAGCCGCAGAAGAATGGAACAGGATCTGGCCGCAAAGGGAATCGACAAGGAGACCATTGCAAAGGCTTTTCTTACATGGGAGGAGCAGGGCGGCGAACAGGACGAACAGGCGATGATTCGCAGACTCATGGAGAAAAAGCACTTTCAGCCGGCGGAGGCGGATTACGCCGCAAGGCAGAAAATATATGCTTTTTTGATGCGGAAGGGGTTTTCGGCTGAGGCAGTCCGCAAGGCTTTACGGACAGATGAGTGGGAAGTGTGACAGCAGGCGCGGACGCTGTATCTTGTGGCAAAAAGAGTACAATATGCACAAATATTGTATAAAAATGCTATATCTTTTGGAAGATATAATGACTTATACTTGACACAGCCGGTATTTCAGTTTAAAATTTAACTGTTGTGAATTGCTTGTTAGAATGTATGCGTAAAATGGTTTACCGTTTTATGAGCAAAATGTACAATGAAAATTAAATAAGGAGGTGCTCCTGTAGTGGATGCTAAGACTATTATAGTGTTAGTGGTCTGTGTTCTTGTCGCTATTGCAGTTACCGCAGTGATTACGGCGCTTGCTACTATTTCTTACCAGAAGAAGAGTGCAACCGGCACAATCGGCAATGCAGAGGAAAAGGCAAGAGAAATTATTGATGAGGCTTTAAAGACTGCGGAGAATAAAAAGCGTGAATCGTTACTTGAAGTAAAAGAAGAGTCCATTCGCTCCAAGAATGAACTTGACAAGGAGATTAAGGAACGAAGAGCGGAAGCACAGCGTTATGAACGCAGAGTGCAGCAGAAAGAAGAGAACATCGATAAGAAAGCAGATGCAATCGAAAAGCGCGAAGCTAGTTTGGCAGCGAGAGAAGAATCCCTTAACCGCATGAAGGCTGAGGTTTCCAAGCTGAATGAGCAGCGTTTACAGGAACTGGAACGAATTTCCGGATTAACCTCTGAACAGGCAAAAGACTACTTATTGAAAATTGTTGAAGATGAAGTAAAGCATGAAAAGGCCGTGATGATCAAGGAAATGGAGAGTCGCGCCAAAGAAGAAGCAGACAAAAAGGCAAAGGAATATGTGGTGTCAGCAATTCAGAGATGTGCTGCAGACCATGTCTCCGAGACTACTATTTCCGTTGTACAGTTACCGAATGATGAAATGAAGGGCAGAATCATCGGTAGAGAGGGACGTAATATCCGTACTCTTGAGACGATGACAGGTGTGGATTTGATTATCGATGATACACCGGAGGCAGTTATCCTGTCCGGTTTTGACCCGATTCGTCGTGAGGTTGCAAGAATTGCCCTTGAGAAATTAATTGTCGATGGGCGTATCCATCCTGCCAGAATCGAAGAAATGGTCGAGAAGGCACAAAAAGAAGTGGAAGCAATGATTAAAGAGGAAGGTGAGGCTGCTACACTGGAAGTCGGTGTACATGGTATCCACCCCGAATTAGTCAGATTGCTTGGTAAGATGAAATTCAGAACCAGCTATGGTCAGAATGCTTTGAAACATTCCATCGAAGTCGCTCAGTTGTCAGGCTTGCTTGCCTCTGAGATGGGACTGGATGTAAAGTTGGCAAAGAGAGCAGGTCTGCTGCATGACATTGGTAAAGCAGTTGACCATGAAATGGAAGGTTCCCATATCCAACTGGGTGCTGAACTTTGTAGAAAGTACAAAGAGAATGCAACTGTTATTAACGCAGTTGAATCCCACCATGGCGATGTAGAGCCGACATCCCTGATTGCATGTATTGTACAAGCTGCTGATACAATCTCTGCTGCAAGACCGGGAGCTAGAAGGGAAACATTAGAAACCTATACTAGCAGATTAAAACAATTAGAGGAAATAACAAACAATTTCAAAGGTGTAGACAAATCTTTTGCTATTCAGGCAGGTCGAGAAGTTCGTGTTATGGTAGTACCTGAGCAAATATCCGATGCTGACATGGTACTTTTAGCGAGAGATATTTCCAAGCAGATTGAAGCTGAACTGGAATATCCCGGACAGATTAAGGTCAACGTGATTCGAGAGAGCCGCGTAATTGATTATGCAAAGTAAATGCCATAGACAGTTCTAAGACTAAAAATTGAATAAAATAATTTGACTGAAAAACCGTTACATACAATGTGTAACGGTTTTTTTAAAAATACTCTTGTGCAATGCGGATTCTTATAGTATGATAGTTCAAGTGTATGATTGTATACGATTATGCAAAGTATCAAAAAAAGCGCTGCCACAAGGATTGTATAGAAAAATTACAGGGTGGTATAGCACGGAAATGAGGTAAACATGAAAGCATATCAGGAATTGAGCAGAGAAGAACTTTTAGCTTTGAAAGAGCAGCTTAGTGCTGAGTATGAGGATTCCAAGGCGAAGGGACTGAAATTGGATATGTCCAGAGGAAAGCCTGCGGTAACCCAGTTGGATATGGGAATGGGATTTTTGGATGCCCTGAATTCCCAGAGCAATATGAAGGCAGAAGACGGTGTGGACGTGCGCAATTACGGTGTACTGGACGGTATCCCGGAGGCAAAGAAGCTGATGGCAGACATTATGGAAGTCAGCCCTGAAAATGTCATTGTCTGCGGAAATGCCAGCCTGACAATCATGTATGATACGGTTTCCCGCGCTATGACCCATGGCATTATGGGTGCTACCCCCTGGTGCAAACTGGATAAAGTGAAATTTTTATGCCCGGCTCCGGGATATGACAGACATTTTGCCATTACACAGCATTTCGGTATCGAGATGATTACCGTACCCATGACGCCGGAAGGCCCGGATATGGATATGGTGGAGAAATTAGTCAGCGAGGACGAGAGCATTAAAGGTATCTGGTGTGTACCCAAATACTCCAATCCGCAGGGGTATTCCTATTCTGACGAGACCGTAAAGAGATTTGCGGCACTGAAACCGGCAGCAAAGGATTTCAGAATTTTCTGGGATAACGCGTATGCCATCCATCATCTGTATGATGACAGACAGGATGAAATTCTGGAAATTTTGAGCGAGTGCGAGAAAGCAGGCAACCCGGATATGGTATATGAGTTCTGCTCCACCTCCAAAGTAACCTTTGCAGGTTCCGGAATCGCAGCGATTGCCTCCTCTAAGGCGAATCTGGATTCCATTAAGAAAAGTATGACCATTCAGACCATCGGTTATGATAAAATTAATCAGTTGCGCCATGTCCGTTTCTTTAAGGACATTAACGGTGTTAAGGCGCATATGAAAAAACATGCGGATCTTATGCGTCCGAAATTCGAGGCGGTTCTGGCTGTCCTTGACAAGGAACTGACCGGATTGGGAATCGGTACATGGACCAATCCCAACGGCGGATATTTTATCTCCTTTGATGCTATGGAAGGCTGTGCAAAAGCCATTGTGGCAAAATGTAAGGAAGCAGGCGTGGTTCTGACCGGTGCCGGAGCAACCTTCCCTTACGGAAAAGACCCGAAAGACAGCAATATCCGTATTGCGCCCTCCTTCCCCACACCGGAGGAAATGGAGCAGGCAACAGATATTTTCGTACTCTGTGTAAAATTAACCAGCGTGGAGAAACTGTTGGAGAAAGCTTAAGATATTTTCTCGGGGTGGTAAAAAATGGAAGAATTTAAGAGATTGAAGAGAGAACTGGTGGCAAACGGAGCCATCATAGACTATTATCAGGACACCATGCTGATTCCCAACGGAAATGTGGCAAAATGGGACTTTATCGACCACAAGGGAGCAGCAGCGGTAATTGCGGTAAAAGACGACGGCAAACTTCTTATGGTGCGCCAGTACCGCAATGCTCTGGAGCGGGAGACACTGGAAATTCCCGCCGGAGGATTAAACGGCAGGGAGGAGCCTACGGATGTGGCTGCGAAGAGAGAGCTTGAGGAAGAAACAGGCTTTGTCTGCGATAAAGTGGAGTTACTGGTATCCATTTACACCACAGTTGCTTTCTGCAATGAAAAAATCGATATTTATGTTGCAAAAGACTTAAAACCGGGACACCAGCATTTGGATGAGGATGAGTTTATCAATGTTGCTGCCTATTCGGTGGATGAGTTAAAACAGATGATATTGGAAGGGAAGATTCAGGATTCCAAGACAATTTGCGGTATTCTGAGTTATGCTTCAAAATATCTGTAAGGAAAAGAGCATGGGATTCCCGCCTGTTACATATGTATTAATGCAGGGATGTTTACTACCGGCAAAATACGAATGGACGGTGTGGAATATGCGGCTTGGAAGGTATCGGACAAAAAACGGGAAAATTCCGCTTGCTACGATTTTTGTGGCGGGATTGTTTCTTGGAATGTTAATACTGAATTTTGGAAAGAGCATTTTGCTGGACAATACGGGATTATTGGATGAATACACTTTGTATCACATGAAATATATGACCGTGGACAGCAGTGCTCTTTTTTATTATGTGTTCAGAAACCGGCTGGTGAGAGTGTTGGGACTGGCGGTGCTGTCCACCACCTACCTCGGTATGGCGGTGTGCGTGGGATGTGTGTTCTGGTATGGAATGTGTGCGGGAATTTTCCTGTCAGCGGCCGTGATTCGCTATGGAATCAAAGGAATCCTGTTGGTGCTGGCAGGAATTTTTCCGCAATATCTGATATATGTGCCAATGATGATTTTTCTGCTGTTGTGGTGCCAGAGACTTTACCGGATGATATATGTGGAAAAAAACAGTGTATCCGGTTTGGACAAATCCCGGTTCCTTCCGAAAGTGATACTGGAACTTGGGGGCGTTCTACTGGCGCTCCTTGCAGGCTGTGTCGTGGAAAGTTTTCTCAATCCCTATTTAGTCATCGGACTTTTGAAAATTTTCTGATGCAGACTATCAATCGTACTCTGCAATATCGTAAATCAGCTTTTCGGTGTCGTCCCAGCCGAGGCAGGGGTCGGTGATGGATTTGCCGTATACGCCGCCGCCTACTTTCTGGTTGCCCTCCTCAATATAGCTCTCAATCATGATTCCCTTTACCAGGGCGTGAATATCGGAGTTTAACTTACGGCTGTGCATAACCTCTTTGGTGATACGAATCTGCTGCTCAAACTGCTTGTTGGAGTTGGAGTGGTTCGCATCGATGACGCAGGCGGGATTTTTCAAATCCATCTTGCCGTACATCTCCAAAAGGCGGTTCAAATCCTCATAGTGGTAGTTGGGGATATTCTGTCCGTGCTTGTTGTTGGCACCGCGGAGTACGGTGTGCGCCAAATCATTTCCGGTTGTTTTTACTTCCCAGCCTCTGTAGATAAAGGAGTGGGGGTGCTGTGCCGCATATACGGAATTTAACATAACGGAAAAGTCACCGCTGGTGGGATTTTTCATTCCGGCGGGAACGTCAAAGCCGCTGACGGTCAGACGGTGCTGCTGATCCTCCACGGAGCGGGCACCGATTGCCACATAGGAGAGAATGTCGGAGACATATCTCCAGTTTTCGGGATAAAGCATTTCGTCCGCAGCGGTCAGACCGGTCTCGGAAATGGCACGGATGTGCATTTTACGCATGGCAACAAGGCCTGCCAGAAAATCCGGCTTTTTCTCAGGGTCGGGCTGGTGCACGATTCCCTTGTAGCCTTCTCCGGTGGTACGGGGTTTGTTGGTGTAGATTCTGGGAATCAGAATCAGTTTGTCCTTTACCTTTTCATTTACTTTCGCGAGACGGTTTACATAGTCGCATACGGAATCTTCGTTGTCTGCGGAACAGGGACCGATGACAACCAAAAATTTATTGCTCTTGCCGGTGATAACATCACGGATTTCGGCGTCCCTTTCTTCCTTTACCTTAACCAATGCGGGAGGAAGAGGATATTCTTCTTTGATTTCTGCCGGGGTAGGAAGCTTTTTGATAAATTCAAAACTCATTGTATCATACCTTACCTGAATAAAGCCCTTTCTTGTTCTGTAGTATGCGTGGGATGCCGTCAGAGTGCGTACCCCACACTTTGTTGTATTATAGTATAAATAAAATGCAAAGGCAAGATTTTTCAGATGACAGTCAGATTTGTGCATTATATTGCATAAGTACAGAAATAAATACAAAATAGTGCAAGATAATACATGAAATGATTAAAATAATACATTTTCAATTTTGCAATCTCAGTGTATAGTATTACTTGTGTTTAGATAACTAAACCTCCCCTTTTTTTGGACAACATCCACTCCCCAAGGATGTTGTCTTTTTTTGCAAAAAAATATCGGCGGCAGTCTCCCAGGATTCAAAAGCTCTGTATACATATTTTAGATAGTCTAAAATAAACCCCTGAAATTGGAACAAAAATTTACGATGTCTATAATCGACCATATATGGACTAAAAACATATGCCATATTTTGTAAAATATCGACAGATACCATGGAAATGAGTCGTGTTTGAGGGGAAATGGCATGAAAATGGAGGAAGCGGTTATCAACCGAATTAAAAGTTTGTGTCGGGAGGAGAAGATTTCAATGAATCGTCTTGCTTATATATCCGGCGTGGCGCCCTCCACTGTGAAAAACATTATGTATGGAAACAGTGAAAATACAGGTGTGGTAACGATTGCTAAATTGTGTAACGGTTTGGAAGTATCGGTGCGGGATTTCTTTAATGATGAATTGTTTGAAACGTTAGAACAGGAGATAGAGTAGGCGGACAGACGTCAAGCGGACACCGGACAGGCAAAAGAAGAAATAACGAAGAATTGGCAAAAAGCAGAACCACTATTTTTTTGCCTAGAGACAATAACATGATGCGACTAAACAATATCCACAATATGCGATAAAATGCAAAACAAGAAGGAGAGAAGGTATGTTTCGTTGTAAATTTGCGGATGTGGTAATCGCATCTGCGGGGTATGATGCACTGTGTGCAACATTGGAGATTGAGTTTTCCGGTGACGGACAGGTATGGCAGTATGTCGGGGTGCCGGAGGAATTATGGTACCGGTTCCGGCAGGAAAGAATGCCTGAAAAATTTTTTCATTACCATATAAAGGGGTGTTATCAGGAAAAGAGAATTTTGCCCGAATAAGAGGGGCAGAGAATGTTTGCCTTTTTAGAGGGAATATGCTATACTGTTACGGAATGTGAATAGTCTGCGGTTTGCACAGACTGTAAAAGAGAATGTGAGAGAAGATGTCAGAAGCGGGTAATCGAACACCGGAAGCCAGAAAAAAACGTGTGCGAAGATTAAAAAAGATTATCATACTGGTACTGATGCTGTCCATAGCGATTCCGTGGGTGGCGTGCGGCGTCCTTTTTATAAAGGTGAACAAGATAAACCAAACCTTGGAGGAAATGTCGGAGCGGTTGGAAAAACTAGCCGATATGCAGCAGGTTCAGGCAGAGCAGAGCGTCCTTAAGGAAGAGACGGTGCCGGCAACGGAAAATCCTTCCGACGAAGAGGATGAGGCGGAAGGGACGGAGCCGGTTCCCGAAGAGGAAGAAATCAGCGGAAGAAAGGTGTATCTTACCTTTGACGACGGACCAAGCATTTACACGGAAGAAATCCTTAATATATTGGAACAATATGATGTGAAGGCAACCTTTTTCGTTGTGGGAAAGGAAGACGAGGCTTCGAAAGTGGCTTTGCAGAAGATTGTGGACGGGGGTCACACTCTTGGAATGCACTCTTACAGTCATAAGTACAGGGAGCTGTACGAATCACTGGACAGCTTCACGGAGGATTTTCAAATGCTCCGGAATTATCTGTATGACGTAACGGGACAGACGAGTATGTTTTACCGCTTTCCTGGAGGAAGCTCCAACACGGTGAGCAAGATTGATATGCAGGAATTTGCCGGGTATCTGACGGACGAAGGAGTTACCTTCTTTGACTGGAATATCTCTTCCGGTGACGGCGGGAGCGTGGTGCTTCCGGTGGAAACACTGGTGGAGAATTGCACGAAGAATGTCGAACAGTGGAACAATGCGGTTATTCTCATGCATGATTCGGCAGAAAAGCCAACGACGGTGGAAGCGCTGCCTGCTATCATAGAAACCATACAGGCGATGGAGGATACGGAAATTCTGCCGATTACGGAAGATACCGTACCAATACAGCACATACATATGAATACCAAAGTAAAAGAATAAATGGAGGGATAAATTACTATGGGTTTTTTCTCGGATTTAAAAGAGGATTTGTCACAGGCGGTAAATGAACTGATACCGGACGGGGGTGACGAAACTGCAAATGAGGCTGCGGACAAGTACGAAAACAAACCGGTATCTCTGGATGAAATGCTCCAGAATATTGATTCTGTCGAAATCCCGGAGGAAGAGCAGGATGTGACGGCGGAGGCTCCCGAACAGGAGGAGGAACTGACCGAAGAGGCAGAGACGGATACCGCAGAAGAGGAAGCGGAGGAAGAGGACGCACAGGAAGACAAAGCGCAGGAAGCCGATGCACAGGAGAGCGAAACCTTTGCGGCAGAGAACACTGAGGAAGCAAAGGAAGAGGCTTCGGATTGGGATTTGGAAGGTCTTTTGGAGAATGCCCTGACAGACGAAGAGGCACAGCCGGAAGAGAAAACAGAAGAAAACAGAGGAGAGGGTAAAACAATGGAATTTAACAGCAACAGACAGGTAGCAGATGAAACTTCTATTATTACAGCGGGAATGTCCATTACCGGTGACATTATTTCAGAGGGTTCTTTGGACATTATCGGTAACGTAAACGGTAATATTGATATTATGGGTAAGTTAAACATTACCGGACATATCACCGGAAATTCCAAGGCAGCGGAAATTTTTGCGGAAGGTGCCAAGATTAACGGTGAGATTGTCAGCGACGGCGCAGTAAAAATCGGTGCCAGCACGGTTATCGTAGGAAACATTGTAGCTACCAGCGCTGCCATTGCAGGTGCTGTAAAGGGTGATATTGATGTGAAGGGTCCGGTTATTCTGGACGCATCCGCTATTGTTATGGGTAACATTAAGTCCAAGTCCGTACAGATTAACAACGGTGCGGTTATCGAGGGTATGTGCTCCCAGTGCTATGCAGATGTCAGCCCTACCTCCTTCTTTGAAAATTATAAGGTTGAGACAAAGAAAGACAAGACAAAATAGGATAAGTCAAAATAGGAGTAGACGGTTATGCACAGAATATTACTGAAACTGAGCGGAGAGGCTCTTGCAGGAGAAAAAAAGACAGGATTTGATGAGGAAACCGTGCGCAAGGTTGCCATGCAGGTAAAAGAACTTGTGGACGAGGGAATGCAGGTCGGTATTGTGATTGGCGGCGGCAATTTCTGGAGAGGCCGTTCCAGTGAAAATATTGACAGAACCAAGGCAGACCAGATTGGTATGCTCGCAACGGTTATGAACTGTATTTATGTATCTGAGATTTTCCGCAGCGTGGGAATGATGACAAACATACTCACTCCGTTTGAGTGTGGTTCCTTTACCAAGCTGTTTTCCAAGGACAGGGCAAATAAGTATTTTGAAAAGGGCATGGTAGTGTTCTTTGCAGGCGGAACGGGACATCCGTATTTTTCCACGGATACCGGTGTGGTACTGCGTGCAATCGAGGTGGATGCAGACGTGATTCTGCTTGCCAAATCCATTGACGGAGTATATGATGATGACCCTTGCAAAAATCCGGCAGCCAAGAAGTATGATTCCGTATCGATTGATGATGTGATTGCACAGAATCTGCAGGTAGTGGATATGACGGCTTCTATTTTGGCAAGAGACAACAAAATGCCCATGTGGGTGTTTGGACTGAACGAAGAGAACAGTATCGTAAATACGGTAAAGGGCAAGTTTAACGGAACCAAAGTAACGGTATAAAGTTACAGCTTAAATATAGAAATAAACGAAGTGACAATGGAGGGACTATGGACGCTAGATTACAGCAGTACGAAGACAAAATGAAAAAGGCATTTGATTTTTTGGAGGCAGATTTTGCGGCAATCCGCGCAGGACGTGCCAATCCTCATGTTTTGGATAAACTGAGAGTGGATTACTACGGAACACCTACCCCGATTCAGCAGGTTGGCAATGTTACGGTTCCCGAAGCCCGCATTATCCAGATTGCTCCCTGGGAGAAGAGTCTGCTTAAGGAAATCGAGAAGGCAATTCTGACCTCTGACATCGGAATCAATCCTACGAATGACGGTAATGTGATTCGTCTGGTATTTCCGGAGCTTACGGAGGAACGCAGAAAAGACCTTGTAAAAGAGGTAAAGAAAAAAGGTGAAGAGGGCAAAGTCGCTGTCCGCAATATCAGAAGAGACGGCAACGATGCCTTTAAGAAACTGGCTAAAACAGAAGTTTCCGAGGATGAAATCAAGGATATGGAGGATCAGCTTCAGAAACTTACCGACAAGTATATCAAGGATATTGATTCTTTGATTGATACCAAATCCAAGGAAATTATGACAGTCTAATGCAAACTGCGGGGGCGGAAATGCGAGAGCTTATCCGCCCCTTTTCTGCCATTTAGAGAATACAAAAACGGTGGGAATGGAGAAGATTATGGAAAAGGAATGGAAAATGCCGAGGCATGTGGCTATCATTCTGGACGGAAACGGAAGATGGGCAAAATCCAAAGGAATGCCCCGCAACTACGGACATGTGCAGGGAGCCAAGACGGTGGAGACCATCTGCGAGGAAGCATACCGGATGGGGATTCAGTATTTAACCGTCTACGCTTTCTCCACGGAAAACTGGAACCGTCCGAAGGATGAAGTGGACGCTTTGATGAAGCTGCTTCGCAATTATATGAAAACCTGCCTTAAGACCGCAGAGAAAAACAGAATGTGTGTGAGGGTGCTCGGAGAAAAATCCAGACTGGATGAGGACATCAGAACACGCATTGCGGAACTGGAGGAGGCAACGAAAAATAACGACGGACTTCACTTCCAGATTGCCATCAATTACGGCGGCAGGGACGAGATTGTCCGTGCCATGAAAAAGATGTCCGAAAAGGTGGCTTTGGGCGAGTTAAAACCGGAGGATATTACGGAGCGGTGCGTGGAACAGTATCTGGACACGGCGGGGATTCCCGACCCTGACCTGCTGATTCGCACCTGCAACGAGGAGAGAATTTCCAATTTCCTCTTATGGCAGCTTGCTTATACGGAATTTTATTTTACGTCGGTTCCATGGCCGGATTTCACGAAAGAAGAATTGATGAAAGCCGTTGAGGCATATAATCATAGAGACAGAAGATACGGTGGGTTGAAGGAGGAATAACCTTATGTTTTGGACCAGATTAGCCAGCGGAATAGTGTTGGTACTGATAGCGTTGCTGACCATGAGTCTGGGCGAACTTCCGCTGCTTCTTGTATTGCTTGCCATATCCCTGATTGCCTATCGGGAGCTGACGAAAGCGCTTTTGTGTGCAACGGACGAGAAGAAACTGAATGTACTGGAAATTGTGGGACTGGTGGGCGTAGTCGGCTATTATGTCTCGGTTTATTTTGCGGATGATGCAGTGATGCACCTGATGAGCATCGTGGCGCTGTTCATGGCGGAAATGTTTGTCTATGTGGTGACATTCCCGAAATTTCAGGCTTCGCAGGTGATGGCGGCGGTATTTTCCTTTCTATACGCCCCTGTGATGCTTTCCTTTGTTTATCTGACGCGCTCCTGCCCGCTGGGGATTTATATGGTATGGATGATTCTCATCAGTTCCTGGGGGTGCGATACCTGTGCGTACTGCGTGGGAAAACTGATTGGGAAAAAGCATATTTTCCCGCTGCTTAGTCCCCATAAATCACTGGAGGGATGTATCGGCGGAGTGCTCGGCTCTGCGCTGATTGGCGGATTGTACGGATATTTCTTTTTGGAGCCGCTGTTCCCGGAACAGACGGTGGTATGGATTATCGCCTTTATCTGCGGCGTCGGTGCCGTGATGAGTATGGTGGGCGATTTGGCTGCCTCTGCCATTAAACGGAATCACAATATCAAGGATTATGGCAAAGTGATTCCCGGACACGGCGGAATTATGGACCGTTTTGACAGCATGATTGTGACGGCACCCATGACTTATTTCCTTACCATACTGATGCTTCGCCTGTAGCATGGTGGGAAGAAAGGAAAACGAAAGTGAAAAAGATAGCAATATTGGGGTCTACCGGTTCTATCGGCACACAGACCCTTGAAGTGGTGGAGAATAACCCGGAACTTAAGGTGGTGGCACTGGCTGCCGGAAGCAGTGTGGCAAAACTGGAAGAGCAGATAAGAAAGTTTCATCCCGTGATTGCCGCTATGTGGAGTGAGGAAGCGGCAGCGGATTTGAGAAGCCGGGTAGCGGATTTGCCGGTAAAAATTGTTTCCGGCATGGACGGTCTTTTGGAAATTGCTGTTTTACCCGAAGCGGAGGTATTGGTTACCGCCATTGTGGGAATGATTGGTATCAGACCAACTGTTGCTGCCATTAAAGCGGGGAAGGACATTGCCCTTGCCAATAAGGAAACGCTTGTGACTGCCGGACATATCATTATGCCCCTTGCAAAAGAATGCGGAGTTTCCATTCTGCCCGTGGACAGTGAGCACAGTGCGATTTTCCAATCACTGAACGGCGAACCGGCAAACCGGATTTCCAAAATTTTACTTACAGCGTCCGGCGGGCCTTTTCGGGGAAAGACCAGAGAGCAGCTTGAAAAAGTTCAGGTGGAAGATGCCCTGAAGCACCCGAACTGGACAATGGGACGCAAAATAACCATTGATTCCTCCACACTGGTCAACAAAGGTCTGGAGGTCATGGAAGCAAAATGGCTCTTTGGAGTGGAACTGGAGCAGATTCAGGTGGTTGTGCACCCCCAGAGCGTGATACACTCCATGGTGGAATACGTGGACGGGGCAATTATTGCACAGCTTGGAACGCCGGATATGAAGCTACCGATACAGTATGCCCTGTTTTATCCGGACAGAAGACCCTTGCCGGGAAAACGACTGGATTTTTATGAATTAGGGCAGATTACGTTTGAAAAGCCGGATGTGGAAACCTTTACGGGATTAAAGCTGGCTTATCAGGCAATGAAGGCGGGCGGAAGCATGCCTACGGTGTACAATGCCGCAAATGAGAAGGCGGTCGGATTGTTTTTGAACCGCAAAATATCTTATTTGCAGATTACGGAACTGATTGCGGATTCCATGGCAGTCCACAAAGTGATTGCCAATCCCACAGTGGAAGAAATACTGGAAACAGAGCAGGCGGTCTATGATTATATTGCAGGAAAGGTTAATGACTAAATAGATGGCTACGTTTTTATTGTTTGTGTTAATATTCGGAGTGGTGGTTGTTTCCCATGAGTTCGGACATTTTTTGCTGGCAAAGGCAAACGGAATCCATGTGGTGGAGTTTGCCGTCGGAATGGGACCGACCTTGCTTTCCTTTAAAAAGGGAGACACCAAGTATGCCCTGAAACTGCTGCCTTTAGGCGGTGCCTGTATGTTTGAGGGAGAGGACGGACTGTATACGGAAGGCGGAGCCGTCAGTGACGGAGCCTTTACAAGAGCGAGCGTGTGGGCGAGAATCTCCACGGTGCTGGCAGGCCCGGTTTTTAACTTTATCCTCGGTTTTATCATTGCCCTGATTATGGTAAATATCAAAGGTGTCCGTATCGGACTGCCGATTATATCCGAGGTGACGGAGGGCGGCGCGGCGCAGGAAGCCGGACTTTTGCCGGGTGACCGCATTGTTTCGTTAGACGGTGACAGAATTTGTCTCTTTCAGGAAATCTTTTTATTCACCCAGCTCTGTGACGGGAAAGAGATTCCTGTGGTCTATGTGCGCGACGGACAAAAGTACACCGCAATGCTGACCCCTCAGTATAATGAAGCAAACGGACGGTATCTGATTGGAATTACCGGAACGTCCGCGGAGGGACAGGGAATCAACAGTCTCAAGTATGCGTGGTATGAGGTGCGGTATTCCATGGTTGCCACCTACAAGAGTCTGGGGCTCATGCTCCACGGAAAGGTCAGCAGGCAGGACGTGGCAGGGCCGGTGGGCATTGCCGTCAATGTGGTGGGTAAGACCTACGAACAGGCGAAAAAGTATGGCGCGTTGGATGTACTGGTGAATATGCTGAATATTTCCCTTTTGCTCTCCATCAACTTGGGAGTGCTAAACCTCCTGCCAATTCCGGCACTGGACGGCGGACGGCTGGTATTTTTACTGGTGGAAGTGATACGAGGCAAACCGGTGCCCCCGGAAAAAGAGGGAATTGTGCATCTGGTAGGTCTTGTGTTCTTCATGATACTTATGGTATTTTTATTCTTCAATGATTTGGCAAATATCTTTATGAAATAAAGCTGTAAATGCAGTGCATATCCTTTTCGGGGCGGCGCATGGGCTGCCCCGGAAGTGTCTTATTTTCTGAAGGTCTGTTTTTCTCAAAAGTATGATTCCGAAATTTCAACGAAATGCTTAAATTAGCAAACACTCTAAATTGTTAACTTAGCAAATGTAATATTGTAAATTATTAATTCAAAATAGTACATTTATTTCTATCAAAAATCAGCGACACAAAAAATTACAGAACGGAGGAATGACATGGAATATTTGTCGGCGTTTTATCGGCAGGAAGGGGAAAATGCCTCCTCACTGCTTCTTTTGCAGGCATATTATAAGCCGAAGCGGATGCCCGTTTTGCTGGCGGCAGTCTGCGAAAAGAATCCACCGGGCGGGGAATGTCCTGAAAAAAACGGCGTGCTATTGGCACTCAAGGACTGGTTTTATGACAAGGGACTTTTTCTGTGTGCGGAAAAGGGAGACGGTGGCTGGAACCGGGCGCTAAAACGGCTTGAACAAAACCCCTTGGCATGCGGCGCAGACTTTTGTGCTTTTTTGTGTGCAGGCAGACATTTTCTGCAATTCGGACGGGGAGAACAGCGGGTGTACCTTCTGAATACCAGAAACAACAGGCGGGTGTGCAGAAAGCTGTCACAGACGTGCCGGCGGGAGGGAAACATGCAGGAAAGAAGTACGCAGGAAGGATTCATGCAGGGAGGAATCATGCAGGGAGGAATCGGGATTTTACTTGTCACGTCAGGGTTTCAAAGAGCAGCGGATGAGGCGTATCTGGCGGAGACCTTTGACAGGGAGACATTGCGGACGGAGAAAGCTATGGAGGAAAGGATAAAAAGAGCGGGAGCCTTTCTGGAGAGAAGGGGAGGCAGTGACATGGGTGCGGTGTTTTTGACTATAAGATAAAAGGTGTGTGAAAGAGATTATATCGGGAATGCCGTGGCTGTATGGGAAAGTGCAGACGAAAATGGAGAGGGAGGGAAAACAGGTATGCAGAAGGAAAAATGGGAATCCGCCTTGGCAGAAAGAGGTTATACGCTTGGAGAGAAACTTGGAAGCGGCACATTTTCCACAGTTTACAGAGTGGAGGAAAAGCGTACCGGGCGGATAATGGCGTGTAAAATCAGCGGGCAGACCCAAATGCTTTGCAGGGAGGGAGAACTGCTGCAACGGGTGAATCATGCTCTTTTTCCCAAATTTTATGAGAGGTGGGAACAGGACGACCGGGCATTTCTGTGCATGGAATACATACCGGGGAGGACTTTGGATAAGGTATTTGCGGACGGCATTTGCCTGAGCGGCAGACAGGTATTGGACATAACCGCCCGGCTGGCAGAGGGACTTTCGTACCTGCATGAGCTTTCGGAACCGGTGTATTACCGGGATTTGAAACCGGACAATATTGTGCTGGAGCCTGAGGGCGGGGTGAGGCTGTTGGATTTCGGGAGTGCAGGGACGGCAAAGCTGTTTGCAAATGTGGTGACCGGTACACGGGGATATGCGGCGTGGGAACAGTTTATTCCGGGGGTGGACACGGGGACTGCGGCGGATGTGTATGCGCTGGGACAAATTTTGCGGCAAATGCTGTGCCATAGCAGGATTACGGACAGAAAAATTTATAACGGTTTCGTGCAGCTTTCAAGGGATTGTATTCGGAAACTTCCGCAGGAGAGAGTGCCGGACATGAGGTGCTTTCACAAGCGTTTAGAAAGCTGTTTTGCAGACAAAAAGAATGGGTGGAGCGGCAGAGAATGGGCAGGAAATTATCTTATCCAAAAAAATATTATAAAAAGCTAGTACATAAGTTGTATTTTTATTAAAATTGTGTTAAGATTACATAAAAGCGTCGTACAATGCGCTAATAAAATATTGTGCAAAGAGCCAAGGAGGAACAAAAGTAATAGCGTATGAAAACCATGATAGTTGGAAAACATACGGCCATGAGGAACCAGATTGAGCAGGAGTGCAGGGAGTTTGACAAAATAGAGCTGACAGGTGTTTTTGACAGTGCTGAGGAGGCGCTGCAATTTGCGAGAGAACATACAGTAGAATTTGCCCTGATGAATATCGGACTGCCGGGGATGAACGGAATCGAATTAGGCCGCAGACTGAAAGAGATAAACAGGGAGATAATACTGATTTACATGACCCAGCACAGTGAACTCGTTGTGGACACTATGCGCATGAAAGCGGATTATTGCGTGATGAAGCCGTGCAGCAGGGAAGATATTCGGGATGCCCTTGCAAGGGCTGTGCTTTTGTCGGAGCGTTTTCACAAAAAATTAAAGGTGGTAACTTTCGGAAGGTTTGAGTTGTATGTGGATGATATACAGTTGCATTTTGGAAACGGCAAAGCGAAGGAGCTTTTAGCGTACTGTATACACAGGGAAGGTGCGGGGATTTCCATGCAGGAGGCAGTGGATATTCTGTGGCCGGACAGACCTTATGACGAAAAGGTAAAAAGGTTATACCGCAAAGCAACCGGTTTTATTCAGACGATTTTGGAGGGCAACGGACAGAAGGACGTGTTCGTATGTAACCGGGGGAGCTGTTATATCCAGAGCAAAAACGTGAATTGCGATTTGTATCGCTTTCTGGAGGGAGAGATGTCTGCTGCGCAGATGAACAAGGCGCTGGAGGATGGATATTTGCCGGAATACTCATGGGCAGAATCAAAAGTACAGCTATTGCAGGATAGAATGAAAGATATTCTAAATGGATAATGGAAAAAGTAAGAGGAGCATGGTGATTATGCCCCTCTTTTTTGCGAAAACATTTGACTTGTCCCCGAAGGTGTATGGTATAATGTAACCGATGCAAAGGAAAAACAAGCGTCTGCGAAGCAGACATTTGTTTTTCCTGCATCGTTAACGAACGAACCGCCTGCGCCAGCAGGCTTTGGAGCGCGAAAGCGCGGGTTCGTGAGTTTTTGACAAGAGGCTATCGCAAAGCCGTCTTGCCGCCATTACATGGCGGATTATACGAAATCCATGGCTCGAAAAGTAAATGTCCCTACGGGACGATTCCCTTTTTTCACAGGGATTCACATATTCAAAGGAGGAGGTTTCTAGTCTATGAAGAAACGAGTATTAAGTCTGTTCATGGCATTTACTCTCTGTTTCTCAATGCAGCCCACGATGGTATTTGCGGAGGGAACAAGTGTAGCGGCAGAGCAGGAAGTGCAGAGCAGCGAGAGTACCGCCGGGGTTAACACCACAGGCGGTATCAGTGGCGGAGACGTCAGCGGTGGAGACACCGGCACGCAAAATACAGAAAAGGATGCGACGGTCAAGGCGGTGCAGGAACTCATTGACGCCCTGCCGGACGAGGTGACGGCGGAGAACGCGGAAACTGTCGGCGCACAGCTTGCAGCCATTGACGAGGCTATAGCTGCACTGACTAAGGAGCAGGCAGCAGGGCTTAACATGACCCGCTATGAGAATATTTGCGAGGCTTTGAACGCACTTGTGGCGGTGCAGGACGAGCATGCCGGCAGCCACGGTTTCGAGCTTCCTACGGGCAAGACATGGGTAGCCATTAATGATGCAGACGAACTGAGAAATGCGTCGGAAAACGGTTACTATTACCTGACGGCTCCCATAACGTTGGACGCAGAATGGACACCCGTGGACGGCATGGTACTCTGCCTGAACGGCAATACCATTACAATGGAGGCGGATAAAGACGTCATCACAGTCGGAAAAGGGTATACTTTCACCCTCTGTGATTGTACGGGTAACGGTAAAATCACTCATGGTGACAAGACGGCTGATGAGAAGTACTCCGGCGGCGGTGTGAATATATCTCAGTCCTCCGGTTCTTTCTACATGTATGGCGGCAACATTACCGGCAACACAGCCGGAGGTACAGGCAACAGTACGCACGGTGGCGGTGTCTATGTGTTGTTTTGCAATTTTTATATGTACGGCGGCAGTATTTCCGGCAACACAGCCGATGAGGGTGGTGGCGTATGTATCGGTTATAATGCTAAATGCACCATGAGTGGTGGCACTATTGGTGGTACGGAAGATGATGATGCAAACATTGACACCAATAGCAGCGCGTGTGGAGCAGGTGTATTTATTTCTCCGAGTGCCGAGTTTAATATGACTGGCGGTACCATCAGTGGCAACACGGGTAGCTATGGTGGCGGCGTATATGTGGGCGGAACATTTACCATATCTAATAATGCTGTCATTACCGGACATAATGTCAGCGGTGTGTACGTGGCTGACGGCGGTACTTTTAATATGAATGGCGGTACTGTCTCACAAAACCAAAATTGCGGTGTGCATTCTTACAATGGTAACATCAACATGACTGGCGGCAACATCAGTGGCAACACGGGTAGCTTTGGTGGCGGTGTATATCTCGGTAATAAAGCGAAATTTACCATGACTGGTGGCAGCATCACTGGAAATAATGCTACCGGTAGCCAGAAATGCGCGGGTGGCATGTATGTGGCGGGAACCATGACTGTGTCCGGCAATGTGCGAATTATGGATAACTGGGGAGGCGGCGAGCTGTCTGGAGATGTGTATGTGAAAGGTGATAACGGTATAAAGAGTAATCTCCACTTGTCGACGGAGAGCAATGCTGTTCCTACGACCATCACCATTTCCGGACCATTGACCGGTGGTGCAGGCTGCATCGGTGTAAGTAAACTTGCAGGTAGTATGCCCACGTATGGGAACCCCATTAAGATTGTTGTCAGCGGCAGTTATACCCCGACCGACGATGACATAAAGTGCTTTATCGCCGACGCGGACAACCGTTATCAGATAACAAAAAGTGACGATAACACAACCCTCTATCTGGACGTGAAGCCCCACGAACAACACCCTGTCTGTGGCGCAGCCTGTGAGGATGGCGGGAACCATGCCAATTTGACGGATTGGACGGGCGTTTCGACTTTGGACAATACCATGCAAAAAGGCAATTATTACCTGACAACCGACGTGACGCTGACCGAGTCATGGAAGCCTGCGGACGGTACCGTGCTCTGTCTCAACGGTCACAGCATTAAAGTTGATGCAAATAACGATGCGATTATCGTCTCCGAAGACGTCAACTTCACACTGACCGATTGTGACGGCAACGGTGTTATCACTCACAGCAGCGGGAAAGAGGGTTCCGGCGTGACGGTGGGCGGTACCTTTACCATGTATGGCGGTAGCATCAGTGGCAATGCAATGGAAACAAGCGGTGGCGGCGTGATGGTGAACAGTACCGGTACCTTTACCATGTGTGGCGGCACCATCAGCGGCAACACAGCAGGCACATTGGGTGGTGGTGTCTGTGTGGGGAGCGGCACCTTCACCATGTCCGGTGGTACCATTAGCGACAATCAGGTTACCGATGGTGCCATGTACGGTGGTGGAGGCGTGGGAGTCTATTACGACGGCACCTTCACCATGTCCGGCAGTGCGAAAATCAGCGGCAATAAGGCGGTTAACGGTGGCGGTGTCTATGTGGAACAAGGCACCTTCACCATGGACGACGGTTCTATTTACGGTAACATTGCCAAAAACAATGGCGGCGGCGTATACAATAACGGTACCTTCATTATGACCAACGGCACCATCGGCGGTGTCGGGAGTAACCCTTCCAACGATGCTGTAAATGGCGGCGGTGTGTATGTGGCTGGCTACGGTACTTTCAAAATGGGTGGTATCAATAAAACCCCACAGGTTTTCGGAAACTATATCACGGGCAAAGGTGCAGGCGTGTACACGGACGGAATACTGGAACTTTCCGGCGGGGTGCAAATACTGGACAATAATGGTGGTGATAGCAGTGACATATATCTGCCCGGCGATAAGACCATTCGGATTACCGGTAAGCTCATTAATCCAAAAACCATTGGCATTACGTTGGAATATCCACCATCCGTGGAGGGAAACAATGTCGTTTTTGCTGAAGGAAATAACTATCAGTTGACGGATGACGATACAAAGGCGTTTTTCTACAATGATGATTACAACTGGGAGACTTACACTGTACAGCGCGATGGCAAGTGGCTCAGAATGTACCGTGGAGAGCCTCACGGGCACACGGTTTGCGATGGCTCCGGCTGCACCGACGACAGCCACGGCAATGTGCTTTTCAATGCACTGACCTATGACGAGACAGGCAAGACCTTGAAATACGGCGGAATGATGCAGAGTGCTTCAAACGGCTATTACCTGCTCACACAAGGTAACTGGTATCTGACCGGCAATCTGGAACTTGATGCGCCGATTAGGATTGCCGGTGACGTCAACCTCTGTCTCAACGGTTACAGCATTATACTGAAAGCAGATGGGGATGTTATAGAGATTGGCGTGTCCGGTGATGTCAATGCTGCCAAGCTCACCCTGTGTGACTGCAAGCAAAACGGTACTGCTGCCGGGTACGGTCACATTACCCATGGCACAGGCGATAGCGGCAAATACACCGGCAGAGGCGTGAAGTTGTGCGCCGAAAATACCGTTTTCACTATGTATGGCGGCAAGATATGTGATAACCAAATTGTTGCCGCTAACAGCACAGGCGCAGGCGTGTATGTTCCCGCAAAGACGTATTTTAATATGTATGGCGGAGAAATCAGTGGCAACACGTTTACCGGAACGTACGGCATGGGTGGAGGTGTCTATACCGACGGCACAACGTCCATCGGCGGCAATGCAAAGATTTTTGACAATCAGGTAAATGTTTCCGGCGGAAAAGGCGGCGGTATTTTCGCAGATGACGGAGCAGCGCTTTATGTCTCCGGAAATGTACAGGTGACAGACAATCAGGACGGCTACTTTGACTCTCAGGGCGGCAGCAATGTTTTCCTGAAAAATGCCACCACACCTATCAGCGTGAAAGGACAGTTAGAAAGTGGGGCGAAAATCGGTGTAACCCTGAGCAATACGGAATGTCCCAAAGACGGCGAGACCGTGATTATTGCACAGACTGCCCCTGACACCGGGGAGAACGGCACCGGCTGGATTCAAACCGGCAGTTTCGTCAGCGATTACAGCGGCTTTTACAAGTTGAACGTGTCCGATGACGGCATGACTGCAAAACTTGAGCTGCATGACCACATCTGGGAGGCACGAAGCAGTTCGCCTGAAAATATTCTTAAGGAGCGCTGCACAGTCGGAACCTGTAATGCCGTACGCGGCGTCCTGACGCTGACGGCAAGTGACGAGGATTACACCGGCAGCCCCTACGACGGCGCAGGCTGGACAGTGGATGATAAATGGCAGCTTTCAACTGATGGCATAGCGTTCAGCTACGAAAAGAAGAGCAGCAGCGGCAAATTTACGGCTCTGACCGAAGCGCCTACCGCATGGGGAGACTACCGCGTCAAACTTACCTTGGATGGTGCGTCTGCCACGAAAGAGTTTTCCATTAAGCCGCATAGGCTGATTCCCGATGACTTTATCTTTACTCCGCCGGAAAATCTGAACTATGACGGTCAGCCCAAGACGGCAACGGTGACACTGCCTGACAACAAGGCAGGCGCCGCAGGCACCATCACAGTGAAGTATTTTGACGAGAAACACAATCTCATCGCTGATGCGGACGGTAACCCTGCCGCCGGTGTAACGGAAGCCGGTACCTATACGGTGGAGATTGATGTAACGGCAGGCGAGGGCTACAATAGCGTGAGCAACATGTCCAACCCGACGGAGTGGACATTCACAATCGGGAAGAGACCTGTTAAGATTACCGGTATCACGGCGAAGAACAAGAGTTATGACGGTACTACCAAAGCTACATTCGATTACAGCCAAGTGGGCTTTGACGGCAAACTGGACGGCGATACCCTGACCGTTGAACTCCAAGGCGCCTTCGCTGACAAGAATGCGGGTAAGAACAAGAACATAACGATTGCTGCTGTGGTTCTCGGCGGCGAAAGTGCGTCGAATTACCGGATTGCGGAGGACAGCCTGCCCGTGCTTACGGCGGACATCACCCCCATAGAACTGGCAGTCACGAATGTGACGGTTTCAAATAAAACCTACGACGGCACAGCGGCAGCGACTGTCACGGACGTGGCATTTGATGGTCTTGTGACCGGCGATACTTTGATTAGCGGAACGGATTATACCGTAAACGGCACGTTTGCGGATGGAAATGCCGGTTACGACAAGGTCGCCACTGTCACGGTTAAGCTGGCGGACAGTGTAACGAACTACACGTTCAAAGACGGCAGCACAAGCACAGAATGCAAAAAAGGTAGTCATACGATTGAAAAGGCAGTTGTAACCAAGCCTGCCCCTGTGGAACTAACCATTATCAACGGTGCAGCCAAAATCTACAGGATTGCGCTTCCGAGCCTGCCGGCACTGGAAGCACCCAAGGACTATGGCAAAAGCAAGTATGCAATGCCGCAGGAGGTAACCGGTACTACAGGCTATCTCTACGTGGCGGAGGTTGATGACAACTCAAAAGAGCTGATGCTGGATGTCTCCAACACAGGCAATGTCATTGGCAATATCGGTACCGTTACGGTTGCGGTGGTGACGGACAACTATGAGGATATTATACTGACGTTCAATATTAAGGCATCGGACAAGATTCCTCCGCAGCTGGAGGCTGGTACGCTGGTACTCGCCCCCGCCGAAATCACTTACGGCGAAGCGCTGGGCAGCATTACCATTTCCGGTACAATGAAGGCAGACGACACCGTAGTTCCCGGCACATTTGCATGGCAGGCTCCTGACACGGTTCTGGATGCGGGAACTCATAATAATGTGGCATGGAAGTTTACACCGGCTGATACACAGACCTATGAGGAGATCACAGGCGTTGCAAACGTCAAGGTCAACAAGGCAGCGCAAAGCGGTGCGGTCAGAATGTACAACTATACTTATAATGAAACTCCGGAAATGCCGAAACTGACGGGTCGGACGGGTGACAGTAACGCCACAGTGACCTACTATTACAGCACTGCCGGTGGAAACAGCGGCGGCACGGAATGGAAAGACATTCAGCCGACCACGCTGAACGCCGGTGTCTACAGTATGTACGCTGTGATTGGTGAGACTGCAAACTACAGCGAGTTTACCACACCCACCGTGAAATTTCAGGTATGGGAGGCTTCGCCGAACTACACAGGACCTGCCGGGCAGACGGCGAAATACGGACAGAAACTCGGTGAAATCATACTGGATAACCCGGCTGGCAATATGCCCGGTACATGGAGCTGGCATGAACCTGATACGGTGCTTGACCAAATCGGTACCTCAAAGCATTACGCCGAGTTCACGCCTGATGACACAAATTATAAGTCAGTAGATTTCGTCGAAGTCGAGGTAACAGTGGAACAGGGTGATGGCAAAAATCTTGCTACGGTGGAGCTTTCACAGAAATATGCGGATACCTCCGACCATACTTATACACCGGACTGGTCAGGACTTCCTGCCGGTCAGACATGGAATTATGACTGCGAATACAGCGTAAGCAGCGGCTCGACCGCCACACTTACAAAGAAAAATGTTTCCGCTGCAAACGGTGAGCTGACCTATGCGGTTTCAGGCGGCAAGGCAGGAGACAAAATCACGGTTACGCTGAAAGCGCAATGCAACAACTATAAAGATTTCACTATCACGCTGGACATTACCATCACCAAGGCGGATTCCACCGGTGAGCCTGCATACACTAAGATTACCACAGGCGGTAAGACGCTGGCGGATGCGGGACTGACACTGACAGGCAGTACCCTGAACCCTGCGAACGGTAAACTGGAGTGGATAGATGACGCTGGTAATGTGCTGCCCGGCAATACCGAAGTGGAAGCCAACAAGATTTACAAGTGGCGTTTCACACCCACGGACGATAACTATTCCATCCTGACCGGTGAGGCAGAGCTGTACCATGCAGTCTACACTATTACGGCATCGGCGGGAGCGCACGGAAGCATTTCTCCGAGCGGCGCTGTGGAGGTAGTGAAGGGCGGTAGTCAGACCTTTGTGATTACGGCAGACACGGGATATGAGGTAGAGAGCCTGACGGTGGACGGAACAGCGGTAAGTGCGGCTGCAAGCTATACCTTTGAAAATGTGACAGCGGCACATACCATAGCAGTTACCTTTAAAGCTGCCCGGTATTGGATTATCGACGGAGCAGACAGTTCATGGACACAGAATACGGACGGAAGTCTTGTCATCAGAGGAAACGGTGCATTTTCCAAGTTCCTGAATGTGTTGGTGGACGGCAATGTGATTGACCCTGCAAATTATACAGCCAGAGAAGGTTCGACTATCATTGAATTAAAGGCAGATTACTTAAAGACCCTGTCGGAAGGCAGCCATACCTTTGAAATTGTCTGGTCTGACGGAAGCGCAGGAACCAGCTTTACGGTTGCGAGAAATACGTCCGGCGGCAATAATAATAACAGCAATAACAATAATAATAGTAGCAATAATAACAGTAACAACAGCAATAACAGCAGCAATAACAGCAGTCAGAGCAATGGCAGCAGCAACGCTGCGGCATAGACAAAAGACCCGAATACCGGAGATACTTCCCATAATATGCTTTGGTATATCCTTACTGTAATGTCAGCGGTGGGACTTGCGGTAATGTTTGTAATCAGAAATAAGAAAAAAGAAGAATTGTAAGTAAAACAAAGAAATGCCAGAACCGACATTTGCCGGAGCTGGCATTTCTTTTGCTTAGAGACTTATTTTACAGTCCCCTCTGCCTTGGCAGAATACTTATTTCATCTGCTCTTCCTGCTTCTTAATCATACGACGTACCATTTCACCACCGATGGAACCTGCTTCCTTGGAAGTAAGGTCACCGTTGTAACCCTCTTTCAGGTTTACACCTAACTCAGATGCAACCTCAGTTTTGAAACGATCCATTGCAGCCTTAGCCTCAGGAACTTCTACTCTATTACTTCTGTTTGCCATTTTGATTCACCTCCACATAAGAATTTGTTAATTGCCTTCTCTATATTCAAGATAAGAATAACTGCCGCGGCTGTTATCACTTATCTTGGTATTAGTATTGTCTGTAACAAGAAAAATATTATGGTAAGATTTTCATTTTTTTGATATAATAAAAACAATTCCTGAGAGCGGAAAGCTGCGGCTGACTGCAATCGGACGACAGTAACTGAACTGCGAAGATTCGCTCTGAGCAGGAAGGCTTTTTTTTATTGCACTTTTAGTCCGAAAATGGGAAGAAATATCATTTGAAAGGATAGGAGAATTATGAAAAAAAGAATTGGTTTCAAAAAAAGACTGGCAGCACTGGGACTGGCACTTGGCATGGCGGCAGCAATGCTGGGAGGATGCGGAGCGGCAAAGGAGGATACGGCTACGGTACGCGTCGGTTCCCTGAAAGGACCGACCTCGATGGGATTGTTGTTTCTGATGGATGAATCGGAAAAAGGCGAAAGCGAAGGCAGCTACGAATTTCAGATGGCTACGGCAGCGGACGAGATTTTGCCGCTGATGGTGAAGGGAGAACTGGACGTGGCGCTGGTTCCCGCCAATGTGGCAAGCGTGCTGTATGCCAAGACCGAGGGAAATATCAGCGTGATAGACATTAACACTTTGGGTGTTCTCTATATGGTTTCCGGCGATACGTCCTTGAAAGAATTTACGGATTTGAAGGGAAAAACCATTTATCTCACCGGACAGGGAACCACACCGGACTATGTACTCCGTTATCTGCTTGCGGCAAACGACATGACAACCGAGGACGTGAAGCTGGAGTATAAATCCGAGGCAACGGAGGTGGCAGCGGTTCTTGCGGAGGACGAGACGGCAATCGGACTGCTTCCGCAGCCCTTTGTGACAGCAGCCTGTGCGCAGAATGAGGCGCTGTCCGTGATTTTTGATATGACAAAGGAATGGAGCGCAGTGCAGGGAGAGAATGGCAGCAGTTTAGTAACGGGTGTTACTGTTGCAAGAAAAGATTTCTTGAAGGAGCATGAGGGCGCGATTGCAACGTTCTTAAAGGAGCATAAGGAGAGCACGCAGGCAATCAATGACAATCCGGCAGAGGGAGCGGCATTGGCGGTTGCAGCTGAAATTGTGGCAAAAGAGGGAATTGCGCAGAAAGCGATTCCGCAGTGTAATATTACTTATATAGACGGTGCCGAGATGAAGCAGGCGCTGTCCGGTTATCTGGAAGTGTTGTATGAGCAGGCGCCCGAATCTGTCGGCGGCGCATTGCCCGGAGATGATTTCTATTATGAAGCAAAATAAAATTGTACAGAAAACGCTTGTTATTTTATTTTGGATAGCGATATGGTATGTTCTGGCGCTCTGCGTGGACAATCCGGTGCTGCTTGTGACACCGGATAAGGTGCTTGTGCGGATTGCAAAACTGGCAGTCACAGCCCCTTTCTGGAAAACGGTGGGGACAAGTCTGCTTCGAATTAGCGCCGGTTTTGCGCTCGGCACGCTGGCAGCGTTTCTGTGTGCGGCGGCTGCATACCGGTGGCGTCTGGCGGAGGAACTTTTAAAACCGTTCATTAATCTCACCAAAACCATTCCGGTGGTTTCCTTTGTGGTGTTGCTTTTAATCTGGTGGGGTTCCTCCGTGCTTGCGGCAGCTATCAGTTTTCTGGTCGTTTTTCCCAATGTGTATCTCAATGTGTTGGAGGGACTTAAGAACGCGGATAAGCAGCTTTTGGAGATGGCGCAGGTTTTTGGGGTGACGAGGCGGAACCGTTTTTTCTATATTTATCGTCCCGCACTCCGCCCCTTTGTGGAAAGTGCGTTTCGGCTTTCTCTGGGAATGAGCTGGAAATCCGGCGTGGCGGCGGAGGTTATCGGAACTCCGGCGCACTCTGTCGGAGGACAGATTTATCTGTCCAAAATTTATTTGGATACGGCGGGAGTGCTGGCGTGGACAGCGGTGACAATATTGGCAAGCATTCTTTTGGAAAAACTGGTGCTTCGGCTGGTTCAGTGTTTCTTTGCATGGAATCCGGAGTGGAAGCATAAGCGAAATGCCGGGGACAGCCTGCAAGGCAACTTTGTGTGCGCTTCCCGGTACTGTCCGGAAACGGATGTCTCAAAATCTGCTAAAAAAATTGTGTTATCCGGAGTGAACAAATCATTCGGTGAAAAGAAAGTGCTTGTGAATGTATCAACTACCTACGAACCGGGCAAGACTTATTATCTGACAAGTCCTTCCGGCAGTGGCAAAACGACCCTGTTGCGGATTCTGGCAGGACTGGAATCTGCGGACAGCGGAAGCGTATGCTGTCCCCGCTGCAGCATGGTTTTTCAGGAGGACAGGCTTTGTGAGGAGTACAGTGCTTTGCAGAATGTGGCGCTTGCCACAGGGAATACCGGGCGTGCCAAGGAGGCGCTTTCGTTCCTTTTGGGGGAGGAAAATGTCCATGAGGCGTGCAGCAGGCTTTCCGGCGGCATGAAACGCAGGGTTGCATTGGCGCGAGCCATGGAGGCTGATTCGGCGGTGGTGCTTTTGGACGAACCTTTTACCGGCATGGATGCGGAGACCAGACAGCGGGCGGAAGAGTACATCCGTGACAGACAGTGCGGGCGAACCCTGATAATCGCCACTCATATCTAATTTATAGATAGAAGAAACAGCGGAAATGGGAGAGACAGAGAAGGGAGAATGCAGAATGGAAGCAAGAGAGCAGGAGCAGACAGAAAACCGTGTGACACTGGTGGGAATCATCGTGGAGGACACGGACAGCGTGGCGCGCATCAACAGCCTTTTGCATGAGTATGGCAGCTATATTATAGGAAGAATGGGGATTCCACACCATGAGAGAAAAATGAACATTATCAGTGTGGTGATGGACGCACCGCAGGATGTGGTCAGTACCCTTTCCGGAAAACTGGGAATGCTTCCGGGAGTCAGCAGCAAGTGTCTGTATGCCAAAAACGCTAAAAAATAGGCTGAAATGTGTAAATTGCAAGAACTAAATTAAAAATATGCAAGTTTCGTCATATTGCACAAAGAAAGAACCTATTTTCCTACCCTTAAAAGGGGCAAAAGGCTCTTTTTATTGTGCACAATTACAACACCTACTGCATATTGTTTTTCGTTCGTGAATTTTTTATGCAGATTTTTGTACCATTCCTACCCCCTTTTAAGACTATCTAAGAAAGCAAAATACGCTTTCCAAGATAGTCTATATGTCCCCCGTCCCGTCTCCAACGGGGGACATTCACCCCACACCCACTTTTCGTGCAAAAAAAAACGCACGAAAACCAGACGCATAACAAAATACATTATGCGCCCGTCCCCCCTACTAAGAATATCTAAAGTGATAAAGTACATCACTTAAGATATTCTAAGTGCCGGGGTGTAGGTTGAAAGGCTTGAATTGATTTGATTGGAACTCTTGCCCTTGAAAATTTTTCGTGGGTAATTGTTTATCCATTCCTGTATCATTAAAATCTCTTTGGGAGAATAAAGTCCTATATCGTCTCCTTTGGGAATCCACCGTCTTATCATTCTGTTAAGATTTTCATTAGTGCCCCTCTCACCGGAACAATAAGGGTGACAGAAATATACTGTAGTCCGATTTTTCTTGGTTCTACAGCTTCTTTCAATTAAAGCACCGTCCGAAAATTCTACACCATTATCACAGGTTATTGTGTGAAAGATATTCCGAAAGGCAGGAGTTCCAATTTTCCTCTCATAGGAATCCAGTGCCTTGATAACGGATTGACAGGTACGGTCTTTAATCTGAAATATCAATTCCTGTCTTGTCATTCTCTCCGTTAAAACCAAAAGGGCAGACTTATCATCACGGGAAGAATACACGGTATCCATTTCCCAATGCCCATAAGTATCACGGTTCAAAATTTCTTTCGGTCTGTCCTCTATGGATTTTTTATTTTCAGAATAAACACGTTTCCCCACCTTTTTTAATTTCTTTTTCTGCAAACGTGCGTACGGAAGATGATTTACCTCTACACCGTCCAAATGTCCGGCATGAATATAATTGTACACCGTCTTTACACATATCTCCGTATGTCCAGTTTTATACAATGCCGCTTCCGGACTATATTTATTATCCTTAATCCACACGGATATATCCTTTAAAATTTGATTATCAGAATCATATTTCTTGTGTCTGCCAGTTTTGGACATGGCTTTATTATGTTTGCGCTGTCCTACATCTGATAGATAAACTTCACTTTTGATATACGTCCGATAATCCAAGTGCATAGCTTTGCCCTTTTTAATCTCAGCATAAATCGTCACAGTGGAAAATCCCAATTCCTCTGCAATCTGCTTTACCGGCTTTTTCGCTTTCAAAGATTTCTCAATATAATAGCGGTCTTTTTCTGTTAAATGTCTCATGTGTTATCTCCTTCGAATGTTATAAAAAACTGTATCATGAAAAATCTCAAAAAGACAAGGTAGTATAAATCTCCACCTTGCTTTTTTGGATTTTTCATGATACAGAAAAGTTTCCGCAGAAGTCCGCAAAAAAAAAAGCAGCCTAACGCAATGACGCCGTTTTTTCTTATGGTGTCTTTTATTATCCTTTCTTGATTTTTCCAGTATGCCTATCGTGGATTTGCTGATTGACCATATCAGAAGCATTCAAATTTTCAAGAACCGAAAAAAAATTATAAAGACAATTTTTTTTGCTAGTCCTACGGACTTTCTTGAATATTCTCATGCCCCTGATAAAAAGGCGGTCAAGCAAACCACGAAAGACAGGCATACAGGAAGAAATCATAACAGAAAGGAGAATAAATAAGATGCCACCATAAGAAAAAACTACTTACAAAGCACCCACTCAGAGCAGACACCAAGAAGTTTTAAAGCTCCGCATCAGGAGCAGAAAGGAATATAATGAAAAAAATAGATATAGAAACAATGTTAAAAAAAAGATATAAAACACGATGCATGGTTCTCATTGCAAACGAACTAAATGTAACTGAATATGAAAAACTAATCAAATTCATGCAAGAATCTTTTCCAAAACACGATTACCATGCCTATAGCAAACCTTACGAAAAAACAACGAAATACACTATATGGTACAGTCTTAATGTAGAAGAATTAATATGGACAATAGAACACTACAAATAAACTTGACGTTGAGAAAGGAGAAAGCCTATAATAGACCTCAAGAAAGGGGTGTAGGCGAATGGAAGAAATGGGAATGACGAATGAACAGTATAAAGGATTATTGTTAGACAGTTTGGAAGATTGGCAGGAAGTCCTTGAAATAGCCAAAGAGGAAAACGATACAAGAGTTATCAAAAAGGCAGAACAAAAGATTGCCAAAATTACCGAAAAAATGAAGTTTTAAAAAAGAGGGCGTAAGCCCTCTTTTTAGTTGGGAAATATATTTTTTAATTCCATTTGCTGGGGTTCTGATATTTTCATAAATCCATTTGGATTTTTAAAACGATTCATATAGTCATCAACCGTTGGGTATTCTTTAACACCTTTTTCATCAAAGTATCTAACCTTGTCAATACGTCTCAAAAACGCTTCCCATGTAGATTTCTCAAATCTCTGCAATTCCATATATTGAGATTCAAGAGATAAGTTTGAACAGATATAAACTTTTGTAAAGCAAGCCTGTTTATTTGCGTATCGGCATCTTAATTCAAGAGGGTATACATCAAGCCACACCAACATTTCATTGATTTCAAATAAATTACTCCTAAATTCATCAAACAAAACAATATCTTGACCTTTATATCCATCCCATGGATTCCGCCAATCTAAAACACGGTATACATCTGCATAATTTTGATGGAGAGCAAAAACACCGCTTGTTTTACCAGTTCCGGCAACACCATACCAGTATTCAACGTGAACATCACGAGTAACATTCTTAAACTCTTCATATCTGATAATCTCACGACAACGACTAATCTTATCAAGTCTATCCATATAGAACGGATTTTCTTCCAAAATCTCAAAATCGGTTTTCCCGTCTTTCACCATATCATATAAAGCAGATAAATCATTTCTTGCACCTTGCGTTTCGACTGGACAAAAACCACTTTCCTCAAAAGTATCTTTCAAATTAGTTTCTTCTTTTGATGAACCTTTGAACTTACCTTCCTTTCTTATATAATCACGTGCCTGTTGCAAAGTACCTCTTAAAGTTTCATTTTTCGCACATGGAAAACGTTTGTTTAAAGTTGACCACCTTATAGCACCTTTTCGGTAAAAAATAATGTGGGTGTGTGGGGTATGCTCCTTTAAACCAACTTCATCACACATTGCCCAGTAATCAATATTCTTTATTGCATTTAATTCCTCTTTGATTTTGGCGTGGTCAAAGCCCCACTTAAGAGGATTATTTATCGTTATCATCCATTTTCGGGATTGTAAATCTTTTTTTGTTTCGTTCATTTCATTATCCCCCATACTTTTTTGCGACAAAAGTTGACTTGCGACAGCCTTTGCGACACATTTTGCGACAACAAAAAAATCAATAAAATCAATACTTACAGACCATTTGCGACATGCGACAAAAGTTGCCTAAGGGCAATGGAAGCCTTAGGCAACCCCTTGACGGCATGAACCGGTATGCCTGTGCCTTTGCCGCTGTCGGCGTGCCCGCTCCGCTTGCGGCACTGCCGCCCAGCTAGGCTAACAGGCATACTCCTACCGTAAAGGGGCTCACTGCGTTTTGCCGGATTGTTCCAATTCCTCAATTCGCAAATGCAAATCAAAAACATTATTATCAAGCTCTGCTAATCGGTTACGCAAATCCATTTCCACGTTCATATTCAAATCATGACAATATTCCATGTGATAAATGGACGCGACAATCAAAGCCACGACGATAACCGTGACACAGATAATAAGACAAATTATAATAGCCATAATGCACCTACTTTCTCATTTTCTTTTGAATCCGAACATATCGCCGAGACGGATTTACAACAGCGTCCATATTCACGCCATTATTTTGCTGTAGCTGTAAAATTTCTTCCTCGGTAAGCATATCCCCGTCCTTACAGGTTTTTTTCAGATTCTCGACACAAGCAAGCGTATCATATGCATTAAAATCCCTATCCCGGATAAACCAACCATAACGCCTCATAGGCTTAACTAAAGTAGGGTCTGTAGCATTTTCAAGAGTAAAAGCATCATACTTAGAATGGATCATAAACCGCCAGCACTTATCACAAGACACAACATAGCTGGTAACCTGCCGGAGCAGTGCATCAACGTGCGCAAAACGTTGAGATGTATATACTAATGTAATGTGATGGTGTCGGCAAGTTAACAGAGTGTTCAAAAATAAAGGGTCTATATTTTCTTTGAATTTACGACTGTTAAGTTGTACCGAAAATTCATCACCGAGAACGTAAACACAAGTCAGAGTATTATTTTCCTCATCAATTTGACGGAAACGCTCCGACGCCTGCACAATCTGAGCCAATCCCACAAACTTCTCATAAGGAACGGCTAAATCCACATTTGAAATGATATGTACTTTCTGTGTCACCCATTTCCGGCGGTTAAAATCATATATCCGTTTATTATTGTAATGCCGGAATTTTGAACATACAAAATGCACTGCGGATAAGGTTTTACCTTTCCCAAAAAGACCCACAAACGCAATCAGTTCACCCATATGACATATACGCCACTTCTTAAATTTCAACCAACGGATAAAATCTTTACAACCATAAAATAATACCGAAAAAGGATTTGATACCGCAATCCGTACACATACAGATAAATAGAGAAGTAGAGCAAAACCGCAAAGCCATATAAACCACATAAAAGCACCCCCTTTTTAATCATGAAATAATATACCGAGAAAAAACAACAACCATAAAAGCATAAAAAGAATAAACGTCATAATATCCATTTAACTCCTTCCAATTCCCAACATACTGTCAATGATAGATGCAATGCACGATAAAACCATGACAAAAACCATATATCTTACCAGTACATCCGGCGTAAATTCAGCTGCACCATTCATAATAAAGTTTACAAGTACGTCCATTATTTCAACCTCCGATTCCCAATTTTTACCGTGATTTCACGGAATTTACGACCTGTCCACTCAAAAAGCAGAAAGAACAAAATCAACATCAATGTTGTATTAATTTGAGCAAGCGAATCAATAACTGTTTCATTTTCGGGAATCTGAATAATTGTCGAAACGTCACCCGGCGAAACAGTAGTATTGTCTCCACTACTAACCGAATAAGTATCAGAACTATAAACAGATGTCCCATACAAGGAAGTGGAGTCATCCGCTCCGCTGGGAATTGCATCAGCGTTTCCGCTACCTCCTGAGGAAACATCAAAACCAACATTCTCATTGTCAACAGCAGTAACACTATATAATCCGTTATCATAGAGAGTAAACTCACCATTAACTTGCACATCTTTCTCATTCATAAAACCACCTTTCTTATTTTCAAAAATCCGTTCTTGTGTTCTTGATAACAAAATGGTAATATAAAAACAAAAACGGAGATTTAACCATGGACAATACAAATAACATAGAAGAACTTTTAAAATATCAAGACGAAAAAGCAGATAGCCGCATGGACGCACTGTTAAATTCCATAGACACAATCAAATTTTGGGTAAGAATAATAGGAATTTACATCTTGATAAAAACAATCGCAATAGTTGCAATTACAGTAACAAAAGGCTACCTATTAATCGAATTACTGAATGGATTGCAACAATTATTCAACGGAACATTCTAAATAAAAGCACAAATACAAGGCAACCAAACAAAGAATAAGCAAGCACATTCCACAAGGATACTGAGTAATCAAACAACTGCATATGAATATTCATTATTTGATAGCACATATTAAACAGAATTGAAAAAACACGCAAAAAATCACCTACCTAACAAACGTAAAAAAAGTACAATAAGTAAAAAAGAACCGATAGCGTTTAAATAAACCGATGGGATAAAACCAACAACACTAGCAAGCAAGGATGGAAAGGAACCCATCATACCAATTAAATCCTGCAGTAAACCAAAAAATACTCCAACAAATCCATTTAAAGAACCTATATTCTGAATAAAATCAGAAATACTACCCCAAATACCATCACCTGATTCTGAGGTAGAGGACTCTCCAACATCAGAAGAATCATCATTATCCTTACGTATTGTGTCTTGCTTAAAATTTCCGGAATCATCTTCATATTCTTCATCAATTCCACCATGGAGCAAATCAACCACGGTTTGCCGTCCCATATATAAATGTTTATTTGCTTCTAAATAATAAACAGGACATAGGCGAATTTCACCGTCCCATGTGTAAGGAGAAGCATACACTTCATTAATAAAATCATTATAATTTAAAGTATATTTACCCTTATTAATATTTACGGTATCAAGGGTATATATCTTATAATTCAAATCTTCATCATACATTGCATATGTAATAATAACCGTAGAATCAGAAGCAGGAATACTAGCAAGTGTTCCGTCAATCGACGTTCCATTCCATTTGATTGTTTTTGAAAAGTTTCCAATACCGGACGAAACTTTTACATCTTTTAAATAAAAGTCATTCCTTTCAGTTACTTCCTTAACTTCACGTTTTTCTCCACTGATTATAGTGGATTTTCCATCAAAGAATTTATCACCGTTATCACGTCTTCCACCGCCACCATGGGAAAATTCTTCATCACCATTTGGGTCTACCACTTCCGGCGTCAAACTTTTAGTAGTGATAGTAAATAACCGTTCGTTGTTATCCTCTTTGGTAAAATAATCAGCATTATAATCTATACCGACTGTTGCCCATTTTCCCAAATGAACAATTCCATCTTTTGAAACATAATACGGTTCTAAATAAACTTGATTAAAATGCGGAAAATACGGAAATGAGACACTATTAAAATGTGTTTGTATAGCACTCCCTAAGCGGAGCGGAAAATCAAACACATAATTGGCACGTATAGTTGTACTTGTGGCTAATGTGACACCTGAGTCAATAGCATCTTGCGGAATAGCCGGAACATCATAAGTGATTAATCCATTATCATCTATTTGAACATTTTTAATTTCCAAATTGGAATCATTATATTGAATACCACCATTACCCAAACAATACTTTGTAAATAAAGATGTTCCAGATAAAACATATGTATCGTCCTTGGATTCTGCCGGAACTTTTCCAGTCTGCAAATATTGGTTAATGATAGTATCACTATTTCTACTTGTGTTGACTGCTAAAATTCTAATATTAGAATTACACAAATCAACATAACCAGTGGAAATACAAAATACACCACCTAAATTATCAAGTGTCATAGAACCAGTTTCATATGATTCATCTAATTCAAATTGTTCTGATGAAGCATTCCAGTTCCATTTCTTTTCAACAATCGGATATACCTGTTCATACCAGCTACTATCTGATTTTAATTTATACATCTTTATAGCGTCCGCACTATCAAACGAGCCATATGTCAAGCGCATACCTCTGAGACCTGTTCCACCATGACGTTTAAAGAGAATACAAGGTTCATCTGATGAATACGTCATTTCATATTTCACTTTATCTTTTATATAAATAAAGTTATAAGTATACTTCTTCTCTGCTGCCTCGGTTTTCTTCACTGGCAAAAACAACGCCGCAATCGCAACGGCAATCAAAACGATAATGATTAAAATCCTTGCACCATTAATTTTATCTTTCATAATTTCGTCCTTTCCCTAAAAATAAACATAAAATAGCAGGGCAGAGATAAACTCAAACCCTGCTATTTTCAACAACATATCGTATCTTGACCAGAATTAATGATATACAGTTGATAAAATCAACATCTGAAACCGAGGACTAGCCACGCACCGCATGCTTAGCACCACGGAAAATACCGAAACCAACACCATATAATGGTCTCATAAATTAAGACACTTTTTCGGACAGATTTTAATGAATCTGATATACTACAATCAGTATGAAAGCGAGGATTCAAAATCATGTCCAGACAAAGAAG